>Ga0304730_1002030_pt1 | contig 14805 bp, 15 predicted proteins | sample M_130628_MF_Meta_FD_190474 | JGI IMG/M metagenome (GOLD analysis project Ga0304730, IMG submission 190474) | Freshwater microbial communities from Lake Montjoie, Canada to study carbon cycling - M_130628_MF_MetaG (v2) (version 2) | ecosystem: Environmental > Aquatic > Freshwater > Lake | place...
AATAGATTTCACTTCTTTTATCTCACCGGCTCTATCTGAATCGTCTAGTGAGGCCCTTAAGGCACTAACTGTAGAAAGATTTGCACCAAGTAATACATCTTCGTGGGCAATGAAATTGAGTGTGCCAATCGGAGTTTTGTGTGATGTTAAAAAGAGAGGCACTACGCTAAATTAGCGATCGCGCAACATTTCCGCAACCAAAAATGCTAACTCAAGTGATTGAGAATGATTCAAGCGTGGATCGCAAGCGGTTTCATAACGTGATGCAAGATCTGATTCAGAAATTTGTTCTCCGCCACCAACGCACTCGGTTACATCATCACCAGTTAACTCAATGTGTATGCCACCAGGGTGAGTTCCGAGTGATTTATGAACCTCGAAGAAACCTTTAACTTCATCCATTACATCATCGAATTTACGAGTCTTATAACCTGAAGGTGCTTCATATGTATTTCCATGCATTGGATCGCAGACCCATAAAACTTTTGCCCCAGATTTGGTGACGCCATCGACGAGAGCAGGTAGCACTTTTCGAATATTTCCTGCACCCATGCGTGTAATAAAAGTCATGCGTCCAGGTTCGCGATCTGGATCAAGACGGTCAATAAGTGCGAGTGCATCTTCAACGCTCGATTTTGGTCCAAGTTTTACGCCAATTGGATTCTTAATCTTGGATGCAAAATCAATGTGTGCGCCATCTAGTTGTCTTGTGCGCTCACCAATCCAGAGGAAGTGTGCAGAAACATCGTATGGATTTCCTGAGAGAGAATCGATACGGGTCAGCGCTTTTTCATACTCAAGAATGAGCGCCTCATGACTAGAGAAGAAATCAACAGATTTAAATGCTTCTGGATCGACACCAGCAGATGTCATAAAGGCAAGAGCGCGTCCGATTTCATTAGCCATCTCTTCATAGCGCGTACCAACAGATGAGTCGCGAATAAACCCCTTGTTCCATTCGTGCACACGACGTAAGTCCGCAAAACCACCTTGGGTAAATGCACGAACAAGGTTGAGAGTTGCAGCTGATGTGTTGTACACCCGGACTAATCGCTGTGGATCTGGCGTACGGGCACTTTCGGTAAATTCAAGATCATTTACTGCATCCCCACGGTATGCAGGAAGTGTTACATCGCCACGAGTTTCTAAATCATTTGAACGTGGCTTTGCGAATTGTCCCGCCATTCGCCCTACTTTTACAACGGGAATAGATGAGTAGTACTGAAGTACTGCTGCCATCTGCAAAATAGTTTTAATTCGATTGCGAATTGAGTCAGCTGTAGCTGCCGCAAAAGTTTCTGCGCAATCTCCACCTTGCAACCAAAATGCTTTTCCTTCGGCAGCTAAGGCAATTCGCGCTTTGAGATCATCACATTCGCCTGCGAAAACAAGTGGCGGTAGAGATTTCAACTCTTGCACTGCAGATGTAACTGCTGCGCCATCGCTTCCACCTGGCCATTGCGGTTGTTGCGCCGCAACTAATCCAGGTGTGAAGAGATTATCAAGTGAGGAAGTCATAGGGATAAGGGTAGAGAACTCTGGTCCATTCGCGCATGCGAATTAGCCGAAGAAAATCTCGGCTTCCTTGTAGAGGGCTAAATCAACTGTCTTGAGCTTTTCTGTCGCGCTTGCAAGCGGTACTCGCACGATATTTGTGCCATGAAGTGCGACCATTGTGCCCCAGTCACCTTCGTGAGCCGCAGTAATTGCGTGCAAACCAAAACGAGTAGCAAGAACACGATCAAATGCCGTTGGTGTACCACCACGTTGAATATGTCCAAGAACAGAAGTGCGTGCTTCTTTTCCAGTTTTAGCTTCGATTTGTCCTGCGAGCCAATCACCGATTCCTGAAAGCTTTACGTGACCAAAGGCATCAAGTGTTTGATCTTTTGTAATCATGTCACCTTCTTGCGGAATGGCACCTTCTGCAATAACAATAATTGGCGCGAAGTGCGACTTGTAACGAGATTCAACCCATTCGCATACTTTGTCTACAGAAAATGGAATTTCAGGAATCAAAATACAGGTTGCTCCCCCGGCAAGACCGGAGTGCAAAGCAATCCAACCAGCATGGCGGCCCATTACTTCAACAATGAGGGTGCGGTGATGCGACTCTGCAGTTGTATGTAAACGATCAATTGCTTCAACGGCAATGTTTACGGATGTATCAAATCCAAATGTGTAATCTGTGTTGTTGAGGTCATTATCAATTGTCTTTGGGACACCAATGACGTGAACACCGAGGGCATCAAGTTTGGTCGCAACACCAAGAGTGTCTTCTCCACCGATTGCAATGAGGGCATCAATACCCATCGTTGCTAAATTATCTTTAATTTTTTCAACGCCATTCTCAATTTTAAATGGGTTTGTGCGAGAAGAACCTAAAATCGTTCCTCCTCGCGGAAGAATTCCACGAGTTGCTTCTAGGTTTAATGGCATCGTTAGACCCTCAAGAGGTCCCTTCCAGCCGTCACGAAATCCAACAAATTCGTGACCATATTCTTTTACGCCTTTACGAACAACGGCGCGAATTACAGCATTGAGTCCAGGACAATCGCCGCCACCTGTTAAGACACCGATGCGCATCTAGAAAACTCCTAAAAAAAATTACTCTTTAGATTGGTCAACACTGACAGGCACAGTCTAGCCTTCACCCATGGCCAACTCGAAATTATCGGCGGAATGTACGTTGCGTTGCATGGGCCCACAGAGAATTGGTGCTTAATTGAGTCGTCGCTCGCTAACCCTATTTTTATTCGTTGGTCTGCTCTGGGGTATTCCGTACTTGTTTATGAAAGTTGCCATCGATACTTTTACGCCATCTGTAATAGTTTTCGGTCGTGTAATTATTGGTGCACTATTACTTCTTCCTATTGCAATCAAACAAGGTGGCTTACGCGAAATTGTTAAAGGTTGGAAATTCGTAATTCCATACGCTGCCGCTGAAATGATCGGACCGTGGTATTTAATTTCATCTGCTGAAAAGAATATTTCATCAGGTCTTGCCGGTTTACTCGTTGCAACTGTTCCAATCTGGGCAACTGTTTTTGCCTCTATTAATGGCGATAAGACTGTCTGGCACAGCACTCGACTATTCGGACTTGTCTTTGGTTTCGCAGGCCTAGTCGCCCTTGTTGGAATTGAAAGTATCACCGGCAACAGTTCAATTAAATCCATCTTTATGGTTTTACTCGCTGCCATGTTGTACGCGTACGCAGTCAACATGATCACTAAGAAATTACCAGGAGTTTCAGGAATCGCACTCAATGGCGTGGCTATGGCAATTTCTGCAATCTTTTTTGCACCATTTGCCTATGTTCAGTGGCCTGCTGTAGCTATTCCGGTAGATGCGGTGTGGAGCGTTATTGGCTTAGGAGTTTTGTGCACCGCTCTTGCTTTCGTAATTTTCTTCACAGTGATGGCAGATATCGGTCCCGCACGTGCTTCACTGGTTACTTACATCAACACAGCATTTGCTGTCTTACTCGGAGTACTAATTTTGTCCGAACCTTTGACTCTTGGAATTATGGTCGGCTTGCCCATGGTTTTAATTGGCTCATACTTTGCAAGCCGCAAACCAGTATCGGTCTAGTTCTCTCCAAACCCTAACTTTTCTAACATCTTTGAATCTCGTTGCCACTCTTTAGATACTTTAATATGTAGGCCAAGAAAAATTTTCGCACCGATTGCACGTTCAATATCGGCGCGAGAGCGCGTTCCAATATCTTTTAAGCGCGAACCTTGATGACCAAGCAGAATCGCTCGTTGTGAATCCCGCTCAACGTGAATGGTTGCGTGAATATCAAAAAATGGACGACTGCCCTTTTCTTCGCGCTCTGACATCTCATCAATTGTGACCATAATCGAATGAGGTAACTCTTGAAGGGCATCGCGTAAAGCAGCTTCGCGAATAAGTTCGCAAATTATCTGACCTTGCTCTTGATCACTTTTTATATCACTTGGATAAAAAGCAGGACCCGCTGGAAGTACGTTGCTGATTAACTCTGCCAGTAAATCAATCTGCTCATGTATCGCAGCAGAAACCGGAATAATCTCATCCCACACGAAGCCCTTTGCTAAATCATTGATACCTAATAAGCGATTGGCTAATGATTTCTTTGACATTAAATCTGTCTTCGTAATAACAGCTATTTTCTTAGCCTTGGAGTGCTTCGCAATTTCGGCGGCAATAAATACATCTCCAGCGCCTGAATCTTCATCAGCTGGTAAACACATGATGATTGCATCGACTGAATCCATGCTGTGATCAACAACTGCGTTCAGGCGTTGTCCGAGCAAGGTCTTAGGCTTATGAACTCCTGGAGTATCAACCAAGACTGCTTGAAAATCTGGACCATTGAGAATGCCACGAATCGCATGTCTGGTTGTATTTGGATGATGAGATGTAATTGCAATCTTGCTTCCAACGAGTGCGTTGATGAGAGTGGATTTTCCTGCGTTTGGGCGGCCAACAATGGCAACGAAGCCCGAACGAAATTCACTCATTTACATATTCTCTCATTACACGAGCTTTAAACCTAAATGCTTAAGAATTCAACGGCGTCGCTAACTGATGTGACTATTTCTGCGGCTCGCTCTCCGATTAATCGATGACAACCTTCACTAGTCGGTGAATTAATTGGTCCCGGAATCGCCATCACGGGTCGAAATAGCTCTGCAGCATCGCGCGCTGTTCGTAGTGATCCACTTCTAAACGCTGCTTCCACAACGAGTGTTGCATTAGATAAGGCCGCAATTAATCTATTTCGTGTGAGAAAGCGAGAAGGTATTGCGTTAACCCCCGGCATTACTTCTGTCACGATGGCGCCTGCTTCTAAAATCTCTGCAAATAATCGTGCATGACCAGCTGGGTAATTGATATCTATTCCTGCGGCCAGTACGGCAATTTTTGAACCTTCCGCGATTAATGCACCTTTGTGCGCTGCTGCGTCTATTCCATATGCCCCACCGCTTGTAATACACCAATTGCGATCGACAAAACCAGCTGCAAAATCTTGTGCCACCCGAACTCCGTAATGCGTGGGATTACGAGTACCAACAATCGCTAATTGCGAACTCTTCAGGAGTGCAACATCGCCTCGCACAATCAAAGCAATCGGTGGGCTTGCTAAATCATCAAGGTGCTCGGGCCATTCATCTGTGCCTGGATAAATAAAGTGCGAATCTGTTTCGCCAATTTTTTCTAGGATCTGCTCTGCCGATGTTGTACGAACTTTGGAAATAACTCGTTCATATTTAACAGCGTCATACGCTCCACCGATGATTCGTTCAATAACAGCACGTGCCCCTGAACTGACTATTTCGCGCGACCAAAAAGTTGATCCTCCTTCAATGGCATCGAATAATCTGGCACGCGCTTCAATTTCAGTACTCACATCTCTATCCCTTCTCGTAAACCATGAGCTTCCTGCACGTCTTCCAAAGTCGGACGCGAATGTCCTTTCATGTCCGCCAAGGTCCATGAAACTCGCATGACCTTATGTAATCCTCGTGCAGTCAAATGTTCGCGATCTAATTCATCGTGCAAAAAGTTCATGGCACTTTTCTCACTTTGATACGTTGTGCGCAAAGCACGAGAAGGTATTTGAGAATTTACTTTCCAGGACTCTGTTGCAAAGCGATTGGCTGCAACTTCACGTGCGGCAATTACTCGACCACGAATAACCGCACTGGATTCGCCCAATTCTGTGCGCGCCATATCTATGCGGCCAACGGGATCTACATGTACTCGTAAATCAATTCGATCCATGAGCGGACCAGATAATTTTCCTAAGTATCTGCGCACCTGAACTGAAGTGCATGTGCATCCTCTGCCACGACCTGCGAACTTTCCACACGGACATGGATTTGCTGCAAGTACCAACAAAAAACGTGCAGGAAAAGTCATATTGCCAATCGATCGCGCAATTGAAATTGTTCCTGATTCAAGTGGTTGGCGAAGTGCATCCAATATTCCTGGTCCGCACTCAGGTGCTTCATCAATAAATAAAACTCCGTGATGCGCCAAGGAACATGCACCTGGCCTGATGACATGGGACCCGCCACCGACCATTGCAACGCGAGTGGCACTGTGATGCGGAGCCACAATTGGCGCAGTCAAAGATAAAGGTGAACGTGACGTAAGCGCTCCGGCGATGGAGTGAACCGCCGTTACTTCTAATGCTTGATCAATTGTTAAGGGCGGCAAAATTGTAGGGATTCGATCTGCAATCATTGTTTTCCCAGCACCGGGTGGGCCAATTAGTAACAAGTGATGTCCGCCAGTTGCTGCAATTTCAGCAGCACGACGTGCATTTGGTTGTCCCGCTACGTCAGAGAAATCATGTTCATCATCAACATCAAAGTGCAGATCTAATTCTGTGTGCTCTTGCCGAGTTCCGGTTCGCAGCCATCGCAGAACTTCCTTTAAATGTGGCATGCCGATAATTTTCATATGAGTCATGAGTTCAGCTTCAGCTAAATTTTCAAGTGGAACAACAGTGGTTAATACGCCTGCGCTATAAGCCGCCATCAACGATGGCAATACACCTCGAATAGAACGTATGGCACCATCTAATGCGAGTTCACCCAGAAATACAGTGTCGATGTGTGACTGGTTTGGAATCGTTCCGTTTGCGGCAAGTAATGCGATTGCAATCGATAAATCAAAGCTAGAGCCACTCTTTGGTAGCCATGCCGGAGATAACGAAACGGTAACTTTTTTATTGGGCCAGGTTTCAAGGCAATTAACTAACGCTGCCCGAACTCGATCTCGCGACTCTGACAACGCTGTATCTGGCAAGCCCAAAAGTGCATACATTGGCAGACCGTCAGCAATATCTGCTTCAACAGTTACAAGAGAACCAGATAAGCCTTGCAGCGCAATCGCGTAGGAGTGTCCGAGGCTCAGAGCACACCGGCTCGATATTCAATAGTAAATGATCCGTCATGCGCGATAAGCACTGCGGCAACATCTATCGCATAATCACAACCAAAACATTTGTGCGTTGCTAGCCACGCAAGTGCTAATCGTTGCATTCGATGGGCCTTTTCATGATTTATGGCTTCAAAGGGATGACCGAATGCAACCGATGATCGAGTCTTAACTTCTACGAAGGAAAACACTCCCTTAGCAGAGAGTGCGACGATATCTATTTCACCTTCGCGAATTCGCCAATTACGTTCAATTATTTCGTAGTTTGCTGCGAGCAAGTATTTGGTTACTTTTTCTTCACCAAAAGCTCCAAGGCTTTGATTGCCGCTCTTCTTTTTTGAGGCTTCATTCATAATCCGCACAGAATAAATATCAAAATCCTGTGCGGTGTACCTATCTAAAAACTATGTGAATTACTTACTCTTGTTGATGAGTGCTGCAATGTTGGAAAACGATTGTCTGTGTTCTATGCACGGGCCATGAGAATCTAGAGCTTTAGTGTGAGCTGCGGTGATATAGCCCTTGTGCTTTGCAAATCCGTATTGTGGATATTGGGTATCGAGTTCGCGCATAATTCGATCACGCGTTACTTTAGCGATAATTGAAGCCGCGCTAATGCAGTGTGCTACTTGATCACCTTTCCATACAGCCAAGTTTGCAATTCCTAAACCATCGATTGCATATCCATCGGTTAAGACATATGCCGGTATTATTGATAATCCCTGAACCGCTCTACGCATTCCATCCAGATTGGCTGCATGTACTCCCCTGGAATCAACTTCTGCAGGTGGCACAATGATGGTTGAAATTGCTGCGGCCTTTTGTACAAGTAAATCAAATAAATTTTCGCGTTCTTTTTCGCTAACATCCTTTGAATCGCGAACAGCTGTCAGATCTTCGGCAAATGGGTCGTGCAAAATAACGGATGCAATAACTAGAGGCCCTGCACACGCGCCACGACCTGCTTCATCAACGCCAGCAAGTGGTGAAATTCCTGCATCGATTAATTGTGACTCGATAGCAGCCATAAGAAAACTATTTCAATACGGGAACAGATGACACAATTTTTGCATTACCAAATGGCCAGATAACTCCAAATACTCGACCTGTAACTCGCGAGAGTGGAACTTGTCCTTTGTTAATGTCATCTTGGTGATAACGCGAATCTGCACTTGCACCGCGATGATCGCCCATCACCCAAATTTTTCCTGGATCTACGGTGATATCAAAAGTTATGTCACTGGGATCATTGCCTTTGAAAATATATGGTTCATCAACGAGTGTGCCATTAATACTTAATTTTTTATCTGTGCAGCAAACAATTCGATCTCCAGCAATACCAATTACGCGCTTAACCAAGTACTGCTTTGCTGGGTTTGGCAGGACTCCGACAAGGACAAGTCCGTCTCGAATCTTGGTTTTAATTGCCGACCCAGAAGATATGTCAGCCTCTGGTAGCCATGATGCTGGATCTCTAAATACGACCACATCTCCGCGATGAATCTTGCCGGACACAAATGGAACTTTATTTACTGCAACTCGATCATTGATCTGCAATGTGTTCTCCATCGAACCTGATGGAATATAGAAAAATTGAACGAGGAAAGATTTAATAAATAGTGAGACCAAGAGAGCAACAACTACAAGTAGTGGGAGTTCCCGAAAGAGTGATCCCTTTCGAAACATTGTTGGGAACTTATGCTTGCTCAGCTGGTTTTTCTTCAGCAGCAACTTCTTCTGCCGCAGGTGCTTCGAGCGCAACTTCTGCAACCGGAGTTTCAACTACTGCTTCTACAACTTCTTCAACAACTACTGCTTCTACAACTTCTTCAACAACCGGAGCAATAACTGCTACTGGTTCTGGAGTTGAAAGAATTCCATCGCCGTAACCTTCGATACCATCGCGCTTTTCGCGAATCTTTGCAGCCTTACCGCGAAGGTCGCGCAAGTAGTACAACTTGGCACGACGTACGTCGCCTTTCTTAACAAGTTCAATTTTTTCGATTACTGGAGTGTGTACTGGGAAAGTACGTTCTACCCCAACACCGTAAGAAACTTTACGGATAGTAAATGTTTCACGAACGCCATCTCCTTGACGGCGCATAACGATTCCTTGGAAGACCTGGATACGGCTCTTGCTGCCTTCAATAACGCGTACGTGAATCTTGAGCTCATCTCCAGCACGAAATTGTGGGATGTCTTTGCGCAGCGATGCTGCATCTACGGCGTCAAGTACGTTCATGATTTCCTCAGCTAATTCGTATATCGGTACAGAGTGCTGTACAGACTCCGTATCTTGCCACATGAGCGTGGCCAAGTGAAAATCGGCTAAAGCCCGAGCGTATTTTTGAGAATCTGATGCAGATGTGGGCCCGCAGCCAAGGTGAAGTTCTGTCCGCCAATCTCATGCTGGGAAACTATGGCTCCGGCCTCAGTTGCGATTAATCCACCCGCTGCTAGATCCCATTCATGTAGTCCTGATTCAAGATACGCATCAACATTTCCGGCACCCACAAAAGCAAGGTCAACGGCGGCGGCGCCGTTGCGTCGTATGTCCCGAAAATAGGGCAGCAATTTATTTATAAAATCAAATTGCAACGCTCGCTTTTCAGATTCGTATGCAAAACCTGTTGCAAGCATCGTGCGATTCAATTCAACAGGATCGTTGCACTGTATTTTTTTGCCATTATGAAAAGATCCTCCACCACGAGTTGCCCACCACGTTGAATTAATCGTTGGGCTAACGACCACACCGACTATGACACCATCTCTATCTTTGGCCGCTATAGAAACATTCCAGCCAGGCAAGCCATAGAAGTAATTAACCGTGCCATCTAGTGGATCAATAACCCACGTTATTCCAGAAGTAGATGCCCTATCCGCACCTTCTTCGCCGATCATTCCATCATCAGGACGTTCGGCAAGGATGGATGAAACAATTAACTCTTCGGCGGCTTTATCCATCTGCGTAACAATGTCCACATCGCTAGATTTTGTAGAAATTTCGAGGATTTCTGGACGATTAGATAACAACTCTGCAGCTTTTTTTCCTACGCTTAGCGCAAGGTCTAAAAGCTCGGCTTTATCATTCATGTGTACAAGTCTATTAGACTCACCTCATGCTTAAAGCCTATGGAACGCTTCTACGTATTCCCGGCGGTTTAAAATTCTCAACTGCGGGATTTATTGGACGCATGCCTATTGCAATGGATTCGCTAGCAATTATTTTCATTGTTGTTGCAGCCACTGATTCATACGCCCTTGCAGGTGCTCTCACAGCTGTCGGTTCTATCGTTGTGGGCGCCGCCGAAGTTTTCTGGTCACGCCAAGCAGATCAAAAAGGACAAGCAAAGATTTTGCGCCTTGCAGTTCCCATTCGAATCATCGCATTCTTGATCTTTGTACTTTTAGTGTCAAAGAGCGCGCCAATTTGGACATGGTTTGTTTCGTTGATTATCGCTGAATCAACTGCCATTAGTGCAGGTGGAATGGTTCGTAGGCGTTGGCTTCACATCTTGAAAAATGATGCAGATAATAAAGATGGCCACCTGGTAAATACTGCCTACTCGTGGGAAGCAATGGTTGATGAATTTGTTTTTATTCTTGGCCCTGTTGTCGCAACCACGTGCGCGGTAAAAATCGCACCGTCGGCGGGAATCCTTGCAGGTTTAATCTTCTTATCAATTGGATTACCTTCCCTTGCGGCAATGAAATCAACTGAGCCACCTGCAGAGCCAGCCGATCAGCAAGAGCCACATCCTCCTATTCTGAAAAACCGCATTGTGCAATCAATTGTTTTCCCCTGTGCACTCTTGGGTGGTTTCTTTGGAGCAGTTGGAATCGTTGTTGTTGGATTTGCCGAAGAAAGAAATCATCCAGAATCAACGGGTTGGCTACTTGCTATTTGGGCAGTCGGAAGCGCTGTTGCAGCCCTTGTTAATGGCGCAATCAAATTTAAATCTGCACATGCAACTAGATTTTTGGTCTATCTAGTCGGACTGACTGTCGGAACAATTCCGATGCTCTTTGCGAACTCGATTCTCGCGCTCTCAGTTGCGCTATTTGTTAATGGTTTATTCATTGCACCGTTAATTGTTAATGCATACGGCACTGTTGAAAGTGCAGTGCCTGCCGGACAAATTACCGAAGCACTTACATGGGTCATCGCAGGAATGCCATTGGGTGGAGCAATTTCTAGCGCACTTGCTGGAGTAGTAATTGACCACTCCGGTGCACAGATGGCATTTTGGGTTCCACTTGGCTTTATGGTCGCTGCAATTGTGACAACACTGCCGTACCTCTCAACTTATAGGGCTGCCATCGGTTACGCTCACCCTCGTGACTGACCTTCGACTCACGGGTAAAACACCAGATGGTTTTCACGTAACCCTTGCTGACAATGAAGGTAATGAATTTACTCTGCGCATCAGCGACTCATTGCGTGCATCAGTTAATCAACAACGTCTCTCTTCAGTTCCTGATGAAGACGAACAATTTCTTAGTGTTAAAGATATTCAACGTCGCCTGCGTCTTGGCGAAAGCGCCCAAGATATTGCGCGCGATTCTGGAACAAGTATTGAGAAAATCGAACGCTTTGCAGGTCCAGTTTTGCAGGAACGTTCATTTATTATCGACCAAGCCCACGATGTCATCGTGCGCCGTTCGCCCGGTGAAGAACCAGAAACACTCTTTGAAGTTGTTACTTCTCGCCTAGCGCCAAGAGATATCGCAGAAGAAGATTTAGAGTGGAATGCCTGGCGCCATCACGATGGAACCTGGTCACTCTCCTTAAGTTATCCAAATAGTGATGGTCATGGTGATGCGATTTGGAAATATGACCCAACTCGACGCAGCGTTACATCTCAAGATGAGAATGCCCGATGGATGATGGGTGATGCACCTGGAGTGACAAAGATTGCAGAGCGCCCACGGAATGAATCTGGATTTATTTATACCGATGAACCAGCGCCAGCTCCGATTCGAATTACATCTGCACCAGAACTTCTTCAAGACCCAACTCGAACCGAACCACCACGGCTTGTTGCACTGAGAGATGAGCCAGATGAGTCCGCAGCGCGTGATGGAGTTACTGGTCGCGCAAAGGTTCCCTCATGGGATGAAATTATGTTTGGAGCGGGTGCCTCAAAAAAAGATGAACTCAATGATGAGGATGAATTTAGTTAACCACTCGTGAGAGCAGTGGTACTGAGCTCTCTATGTCACTAGATCCCCCGTGATGGCCAACCATCGCACTTTCAAGCGTTGTGCGCTCTGGGTCGATTAAAACAACGCCGCCGCGGGCAATAGCAATCACGTCACCCATACGATCTAACGCATTTTCAACTAATGATGGACCGAATAATTTATTTGTTATGACATCTTCTTTCGTAAATACATCAGCACGTGTTCCTAAGTATTCACGCCACTGACTCGCAAGTTCTGCACGGGCTGTTGGAGAATCTTCCTCATCTGTTAAATAAAGATGTCGCGCGCGGGGTTCGCCAGCGATTGTTTCGATTCCGCCTAGTAAATCATTATCTTGACCCAAAACTATTTTCTCTTCCACATTTACCATGCCGTGGTCTGCAGTTAAAAATACGCGAGTTCCGCGTGGTAACTGAGTAACCAGAGCCTTTGCGACGTGATCAACGAATGCCAGTGCGGCGCACCATTTATCAGAGCCAACGCCATCGCTATGTCCTGCAACATCTAAATCATTGATGTACACGTAAGCAAAAGACGGACCCTTTGTCAGGGCAGCTTTAGTCTCGGTAATCATGTCCTCCAAGATATTTGCACCACGATACGTAGCACCGCGAAATACAGCTTGCGTAAATCCGGTATTTTCATAACGTTTAGCTGCAATGTGCGACACAGAAATGTTTTCTTCGACTGCACGTTCAAAGAGCGTTGGAACGCTCTGCCATACATGTGGGTCCACGCGCTCATCCCACTTAAGCGAATTAAGCACACGACCACCGCTTCTGGGAACGCGCACCGTGTAACCCAACATTGCATGAGTTCCGGGTAATTCGCCAGTCATCAAGGTGGCAAGTGACGTTGCAGTAGTTGAAGGAAATGATGTTGAGATAACTCCGTGCTGAATAAAAGTTTGCAGAGTTGGAATCAAATCTTTGTATTTTTCGATGACATCAGCACCAAGTCCATCGACTAGGAATAAAACTTCTTTCCCATGCGGTGATTGTCCAAGTGATAAAGAATCTGTTGCACTAGTTAGACCAAGGCCAGCAAATATTGAGGGTGTGATATCGGCCAAATGCATGCTCGTATCTTGCCACGAAGCGCGCGTGCATAAGGGGGTATCCTTTCGCTCATGAATTCGGATCTGAGCCATGTAATGAAATATTCAGATGAAGTAGCTGCAGCCCTTGCTTCAGGTTCTCCGATTGTTGCTCTTGAATCAACAATCATTAGTCATGGGTTGCCGCGTCCAACAAACCTCGATGTAGCCCGTGAAGTAGAAGAAATTGTCCGTGCTCACGGTGCAACTCCTGCCACGATTGCAGTCATTGACGGCGATGTACACATCGGATTAAGTGATGCCGATCTCGTGACAATTGCTACGCGCGATAACATTTTAAAAGCCTCCAGTCGCGACTTGGCAATTGCAGTTGCATTTGGAAAGAGCGCGGCGACAACCGTTGCGGCAACTGCGCACCTGGCTGTTACAGCCGGTATAAAAGTCTTTGCAACAGGTGGTCTTGGTGGAGTTCATCGCGGTGCGCAAGAATCTTTTGATGAATCTGCAGATCTCACCGCACTCTCTGCTCTCGATATAACAGTTGTCTGCGCTGGCGTTAAATCTATTCTCGATGTCGGTGCAACATTAGAAAGACTAGAGACTCTGGCTATCGGAGTCATCGGCTACAAAACAAAGAAGTTTCCTGGTTTTTATCTAACCGACTCTGGTTTTGAAATCGAATATGAAGCAGATACAGCCGACCAGATTGCATCTGCAATCAAGGCTCGCACATCGATGAGAACAAATACCTCTGCCCTCATTGTTGCCAACCCAGTTAAGAATCAGATGGATAAGAAATTACATGATTCAATCTTGGCAAGCGGTCTGGCAAGTGCTGAAAAAGAGGGCATCACAGGCAAGGCCGTGACCCCATTTTTGCTTGAGCATTTTCATACCGAAAGCAATGGGGATTCATTGCGGGTAAACATCGAAATCATCAAATCAAATTGCGCACTTGCAGCAGATATTGCTGTAGCACTTAATAAATAGCTATGCCAGTTGTGACAAGCCAAAAAGTCTTATGCATCGGCGATGTCATGCTCGATGTCGTCGTTAAATTACAAGGCACAATCAATTACGGCGAAGACACTGCTTCGCAGATTACAACCCATGGCGGTGGAGCAGCAGGAAATGTTGCTTCCTGGATTGCGCACACCGGCACAGGTTCTAGCATCGTGGCTCGCGTAGGAAATGACTCTGCTGGCGCAGCGTTAATCTCAGAATTCGATGATTTAGGTGTAGATTACTTTTCCCTTAAAAAAACCAACGATGCAACTGGCGTTGTTGTTATCTTGGTGGATCAAAATGGTGAACGCACAATGTTTCCTGAAACCGGTGCTAACTCTGGTTTATCACTTGCAGATATGCCACCACTTACAGGCTTTGATGCAGCGTATGTTTCTGGTTATGCGCTTTTAAATCCACGTTCTCGCACGGGCGTAATGGAGATGATTGCAAAGATTAAAATGGCTGGTATTCCCCTGTTTTATGACACGGTCACAGTTGGTGCAATGAAAGAAGTTGATCGCGAACTTATTCTTTCGTGGTTGCCACTGATGGATTACATCTTGCCCAATGAAGAAGAAGCGCTCTACGTTGTCGATGCAAC
>Ga0304730_1002032_pt1 | contig 14791 bp, 15 predicted proteins | sample M_130628_MF_Meta_FD_190474 | JGI IMG/M metagenome (GOLD analysis project Ga0304730, IMG submission 190474) | Freshwater microbial communities from Lake Montjoie, Canada to study carbon cycling - M_130628_MF_MetaG (v2) (version 2) | ecosystem: Environmental > Aquatic > Freshwater > Lake | place...
GGGGTGTGCTGGAATAGAAATTGCATGGTGCGTTCATGCTCAGATTTTGGGTTTTCAGCAATTAACAACATCGCATCCAAATTACTCTTCACATCTTTTTCAGGAGCATCTCCAGCACGCACAATCGCAGCGTCAATGTCTTCCTTGTTCATAATGACATTGGTGTGTTCTAGCTTTGGAAGTTCACGTAATTCAGGTGATGTGAAAGCTGCATGCTCTGGTCCACGGCGTGCACTGATATAGACCTTACGGATATTGCTCTTCTTAAAAGCATCAATTGCATGATCTGCGGTATCTGTTGGATCTAACTCACTTGGTTCTAACGCCAACATTCGTGCAACATCCATTGCGACATTTCCAGCACCGATTACAACTGCTGTGTCAGCATCTAATGGTGTATCAACACCAACAAAATCTGGATGTGCGTTATACCAAGGGACAAAAGTGGCTGCCGATAATGATCCACGCAGGTTTTCACCTGGGATACCAAGTGTCTTACCGTGTGAAGATCCAGTTGCAATAATGACTGCGTCATACTTTTCTTGTAGCTGGGCAACAGAAATATCGCTTCCGATTTCAACATTTGCAAACAATCTAAAGGTTTCTTGTGATGCAATCTTTTCAAAGACCTTTGAAACAGTTTTAATCTTTGGATGATCTGGTGCAACACCACTTCGGACCAAGCCCCATGGGGTTGGTAAGCGCTCAATCATGTCGATTTCAAATACTCGATCATCATTACCTAGGTTTTGAAGAGCTTGCGCAGCGAAATAGCCCGCAGGACCAGCACCAACTACTGCGACTTTGTATGCGGCCATGTCCCAATTCTATTGATTTCCCTCATGGGCCGGATACTAAAAACCCGGATTTGGCAGGTGCTAGCTCAGAACTCCTGTGCCAAATTTCAGAATTCTTGCTTCATCTCCATCGGCTCTTTCAAACTCATCGACCGACTTGCCCCCTGCCATTACAACCACTCGGTTTGCTAATGACAAAAGTTCATCTAGGTCTGATGCAACAACAATTACGCTTGTTCCTCCTGCTTGAATTCTACGGATGACCTCATAAATCTCCTGTCGAGCACCTACATCGACACCTTTAGTCGGTTCATCTAGTAACAAAATCTTTGGCTTATTGATGAGTGCTCGTGCTAGTAATACTTTTTGCTGGTTACCACCACTTAAGTGAGATGGTTCTGCCGCATAACTATTAGTTTTAACAGTTAATGACTTCATCGCAGCAACTGCTATCTCTGACTCTTTACGCTCATCCAATAATCCAAGCTTCGAAAACAGGTTTAAGGAGCCAGCAGTTGTGTTCTTAATTAAGTTTAAGTTAAAAAGTAAACCTTCGCGTTTGCGATCTTCTGTTAAATAGATAATTCCTTTGTCGCGCATCTTCTGTGGATTAGCCCCCACAATAATTTCACCACTCAAGGTTATTTTTCCAGAAGCTAAGGGTGTCCGTCCTGAAATTAAATCTAGGACTTCGGTTCTTCCTGAGCCAACTAAGCCTCCAAGGCCAAGAATCTCACCCTCTCTAACTGTTAAGTTCACATCATCTAACGAGACGCTTTGCGGGCCTCTTCGTGGAACGTGGATATTTTCCAATGTTAAAATATTTTTACCCGATATGACCTTGTAGCTCTCGGTATTGTCCTTGTTTAAACTCTTACCAATCATTGAGCTAATTATTTTTTCAGTGCTGAACTCACTTTTTGGAAGCTCTAGTGCGACTTGACCATCGCGAAGCACTGTGGCTCGATCACACAGGTTAAGAACTTCAGGGATTCTGTGCGTTATATATATCATTGTTACATTCTTGTCCCGCAGACCCATCATTGTCTTTGCTAACGTCTGTGCATCTTCTTTGGATAGCGAAGTAGTAGGTTCATCAAGAAGTAAAATTGCCGGGTTTGAAGCAAGCGCGCGAGCAATCATTGTTGTCTGGCGCTGGGCGGTACTTAAACTTGCGGCGAAATCTCCTACAGGCAGGTTTAGTTCATATCTATCTACTAATTCTTGAGCAAGTTTCAAAATGTGGTTGTGCGAAAAAACCCCGTTATTTGTTGGCAGGTTTCCCGCAAAAATATTTTCGGCGACAGTTAATGTGTCAACAATTTCAATTTCTTGAGGTACATACCCAATGCCCTTTTGGCGAGCATCTGAAACGCTGTGTAACTGAATTTGGGCACCATTTAGAATCAAGGTACCGGATGCGCTACTTGTTTCATATAGGCCGGTAATCAGCTTTATTAAGGTGCTCTTACCCGCGCCGTTTTGTCCTAATACTGCGTGAATTTCGCCCTCGAAGAAATTGAGGTTGACCTTGCGCAAAGCATCGACATTGCCGAAACTCTTGCTCAGATCTTTAACCTGCAAAACACTTTTTAGGGCCATCATCAACTGCTTCCCGGTTTTGAGAATACTGCGGTACGCCTCATGGAAGGCGCACCGCAGTAATTCTTCAGATTTACTTACTGACCAGCTGCATCCACAATCTTGTAGTAGGTAGCTAAGTTTGCTTTTGTAACAATTGTTGAAGGCAAGATATTTGAATACTTAATCTTTTGTCCCTTGAACAATTTTGCATAAAGCTGAACCATCATTGCAGTTTCCTCATACAGTGGCTGTGCTACAACGCCATAGACTTTTCCATCACGGATTAAGTCTAGGTTTTGGCGAATGTAGTCCATACCGATGATTGTGACCTTGCGGTTAGCTTGTGCTGCTGCCTGTGACCAGGTTTGAGCTCCGTTACCGGTTGTTGAATAAGCTGCAACAATGTCTTTGTCAGCTGAAAGCATTCCAACTGCAATTGCGACAGCCTTCGTTGGATCAAATCCTTCGATACCAATTTCAGTTGTCTTCATTGCTGGGCATGACTTAGCAAGCTGAGCTTTGAATGCTGCTGCTTTTGTGTTTTCCTCATCATTAAGGCTTCCCTCAGTGATTGCAACAGTTCCAACATTGCCGTGAATCTTACAAATTGCATCTGCTGGACCAGAGCCTGCATTCGGAACTAGTTGAGCAACTGATGCGACATAAGAAGTTGTTCCTTCCTTTGGAATGGCGTGCCATCCAATGACTGGGTAACCCTTCTTAGCAATCTTCTCTGCGTACTTGAATAGAACTGGGCTTACTGGATAAACAGCAACTCCGCCCCATTTTCTAGTTGCAAGTTCTGCATCTACCAGAGGCAATGAGCCAACATCATCCCAGTTAGATGCACTGGCATTTCCAACAACCTTGCAATAGAAGCCTTGCTTCTTACATTCAGCAAGGAGTCCTGCCTGCATCAGTCTGTGAACTGGGTGATCCTTCATTGGCTGAACAAACAAAATGCTCTTTGGACGGCCCTTGTAGCTAACTGCTGCGTTTGCACTTGTTCCAACGAAAATTGCAGGAGCAGCTAGAGCGAATGCTGCAACTGTTGCGATGATAAATTTCTTTTTCATTTTAACCTTTTTGACCTTTCTTTGAATGGATAGTTGTTTCTTCCCTTTGACCCGAATAAGAACTACTTACTTTCCCCCTTCTCGAGAGGAAAGACTGGTGTTTCGAACTTTTCCGAATTACGCATGCGGTTTCTGTAACCTCTACGGAAAACATCTAAGAAAACTGCTAAAACTAAAATTGTGCCAACAGCGATAAGTTGGAAATTTGGACTTAAACCACTAGTAATTAGACCGCTTTGCACAAACTGAATGAGCAGAACGCCCATGATTGCTCCTGCAATTGTTCCAACTCCTCCAAACAAACTCACGCCACCTACAACTGTTCCTGCGATCACTGTAAGTTCCCAACCGCCTCCAATACTTGGAGAGCCGGCAGACAAAGTTGCCATCACAAGCATCCCTGAAAGTGCTGAGAGTGTTCCAGCTAAAATAAAGCAGTTCATTTGATACTTCTGCACATTGATACCAACAATTTTTGCTACTTCTGGGTTTCCGCCAATTACATAAAGATTTCTACCTATTGAAGTTTTACGAATTACAAAGTCGCCAACAATAGATACAACAACCCAAATCAAAGCATTCCAACCAAGACCAAAGAAGAATGAGCTTTCTCCGATTGTTGTAATCGCTTCTGGAAGTGGATATACCGGATAACCTTTAGAAACCACCTGGATGAGACCTTGTGCAACAAATAACATTCCTAGTGTTTGGATAAATGCAGGAACTCCAGCGCGTGTCACCATGAATCCATTTATTGCACCGATCACTGCACCAAGTGCAAGGCCACCGAGAATTCCAGCCCATACTGGCCAGCCCATACTGGTCATTAACTTTCCAGAAGAGACAGCAACTAATCCAGCAACTGCTCCCACAGATAGATCAAAGACACCGCTAATCAAAAGAAAAGCTTGTCCAACTGCAATGATTGAGACGAAGGTAACGGCTTGAACAACTGATCCCATAACTTCAAATGAGAGAAAAACACTATTGAAGGATTGGAAAATCGCTGCACATGAAATTAGGGCGACAATCACGCCTAATTCAGGCACCGCTAGTAACCGATAGAAGAATCCTTCGGAGTTTTTGGGCTGACCCTTTTTACCTCGTAAATTGTTCACGGTTAACAATTTAGACCAATACTGGCTAATAGCAAGGGATTTGTTGCAGAAATAAAATAAACTTTTGTTATAAAACCGATTCAAAAGTTAGCGTAAAAGTAAAGGTGACCGGTCTTCTAGGAGTGAAAACGGGAATTTCATACATGCGATCGGACTCATCCAACTTATCGGTTGGTCCCGTTGATGGTTCGATCGCCACCCACCGAGCTTTTTCTCCCGTAAAGGGCCATGCACTTAAATTAAAACAAATTCCAACGAATGGAATGTGCTCGGGGTCGAATGAGAATCTCACCGCGCACTTATGGCGCGGATTCAACAGGGTAATTTCACCATCAATTGGTGCGGACACAACAACCTTGTCGGTTAGTGGTTCAGCCAAAGTTATCTGGCTTAAGTCATAGCTTCTGCCCGACTCTCCCACTGTGTTTGGCCAGGTGTATGTGTCTAAATGTCCTGCGTAACCATCTACTCCATCACTTCCCATTCGGCCACTAAAACTAAACTCTTTGGTCATTGGTGGATTACCGTTTATCAAAATCTGCATTCCCTTAACTGCGTGAAATAGTGGATGAGCTGACCAAAATCCTTTAAAACTTTCTTGGCCCGTGTTCTCAATGACATATGAAAATACTAAAGAGCGATCATTTAAAGTTATCTCTCGCTGAAATTTGTATGGGAGCACTTTGCCTATAGCGCTAGTAACAATTGAATTATCAGATTTCTGACATGACCAGGCTTGCGACCACAGCTCCCCGTGGTCTGGCAAAGTTATAGTGGGGTTTCCTGGATAAGAACTTATCCCGATGTTTGGAAAACATTCATCAAAGCCAGTGATGTCATGCTCGTCATAAGCATCATCTGATTGTCTGGCCCTTAGTGGGCGCGTTGGGTCTTCCCAGAGCCATTCATATTGAGCCTGTTTATCTCTGATCTGCACAATTTTTGCGCCCAATTCAGGAATAACAGATACCTTCAAAAAATCATTATCAAGTACTTCTGTTTTCCACCCTTGAAAATATTCCGTCATGCATACAATAATGGCACAGTCCGTTACTTCTTAAAAGTAGTTCACCAGGAAAGAGAGACCTGCTATGACTTCCAAAGGTTATTGGGAAGGTCAATTTTGTATTGTCACTGGGGCTGCTTCAGGCATTGGGCTTGCAACTGCGCAATTACTTAGTGATAGCGGCGCAACAGTTCTCGGTTTAGATAGAAATGAAAACGCCGGAACACACGCAAAGGTTCTTTCCGAAAACAAGAACCTCTACCGAAAGTGTGATTTATCAGTTCCGGAGGATATTGAAAAAGTCTTTGCCGAGTTTAAGAATTCAAAGTTAGCAGCTTTGTTTAATGTGGCTGGGTTGCCAACAAATGGCGTAGGTATCGAAGAAACCAGTGTTAGTGACTGGGATGCAATTATTAATGTTAACTTGCGCGCAGTGTTTCTAACCTCTAAATACTCTTTACCGCTGTTCAAAAATAATGGTGGTGGATCTATCGTCAATGTTTCATCTGTTCATGCTTACTCAACAATGAAAAATCATGCCGCCTATGCCGCATCAAAAGGTGGAATGAACTCTCTGACCACAGAGTTGGCTATTGAATTGAATCCTCGATCCATTCGTGTTGTAGGCGTTGCACCTGGTTCGATCAGAACTCCTATGACAACGAGTGATTTGGCACGAGATGCAGAATTATTGAATAGTTTAGGTTTTCCAACAGATGGAAAATCTATCGGTCATGTGGGAGAGCCGGAAGAGATCGCAAGGGTTTTGGCTTGGTGTGCCTCCGCAGAGGCATCCTTCATAACTGGCACAACGATTCAAGCAGATGGCGGCTTATTGTCACGACTTGGTTACGAGAGAGGGAATTAAGAGAATGATAAAAAGTATTAAAGGATTAGATGTTGCCGCAAAAATTCAGGCAAAATTAGGCGAGGGCCCTGCATGGAACAAAAAACTCGGTGTGCTTCATTGCGTAGATATATTTGGAAAAAAGGTTTACACGCACAATCCTGAGCTTGGAACCATTGATTATTTCTCAACAGAGATGTTTCCTGGCGCTGTTTTACCCACTACGGCTAATAAATTAGCGATTGCCCTAGATGATGGCCTATATCTTGCTGATCTAGATGGAAAGAATCTCGAACAGAAGTTTTCGATTGAACCAGAAATTCTTGGAAACCGTATGAACGATGCAAAGTGCGACCCAAATGGAGTGCTTTTTGGTGGAACTATGGGTGATGGAAATTCACCTACTGGTTCGCTCTACCGCATCGACTCTCAAGGATTTAAGAAGGTTTGTAGTGACGTGACGGTCTCAAACGGACTTGGTTGGAGCCCTGATGGTTCCAAGATGTATTACATCGACTCCGGTAAGGCATCTGTTCAAGTTTCAGATTTTGATCTATCTACTTCTTCGATCGTTGGCTTTAAAAACTTAATTGAGTTTCCAGCCTCTTTTGGTATCCCAGATGGAATGTGTGCCGATCGAGAAGGTGGAATTTGGGTCGCATTCTTCGGTGGAGAAAAGGTGCGAAGATTTTCTGCTGAAGGCGTTCAAACTCATGAAATTCAACTTCCGGTTCCACAAATTACTAGTTGTTGCTTTGCGGGTGAAGATTCCACAATTCTTTACATCACGACAGCATCAATTGATCTTGGGGATGGGCGAAAGATAGGAAACGACGACGGAAATCTTTTTCGTATTGATGTCGGTATCCCAGGTGCAGGAACAGTTCCTTTTGTTCTCTAAAAACTAATCTGCGGAGACGAGGAGATTTGAACTCCTGAAGGCTTTAACACCTTACCTCGTTAGCAGTGAGGCGCACTCGACCGGGCTATGCGACGTCTCCTTGTACGGGTAAAGAATACAACCTCTGATGGGCAGCGTCTTACTTGCCTCGGCGAAGCCTAAAAAGTAAGCCTCCTGCCCCAATCACCACCAGAGAGATCAAGCCAATGAGCAGTGTGTTGTTTTCTCTAGAGCTGGGTTGAATCTCATCACTTGGGACATCAACTATTTGTTCAGCACCTAATGGCAATCCTTGGATTGTGTATGGGGCGTGATCATTGCCGACAAATTCAATACTCAGTAATTGTTCACCGGCTCTTGTAGAAAATTGAAACGTGTTTAAGTGAAACCATTCATTGTAGATACGCATTATTTTACGACCATCTAAATAAACATGGGCGTGGCCTTCTCCAGGTACATGTTGCATAGACGCCATTTCTGGGCGCCAAACAAAATTTGTTGTTACTACTTGAACATTAAATCCACCCGTTGGATCTTTCTGAATATCTAAAGTTGCATTCGGTGCTGTCTCTTGAGTGATCTCATGAACTGTCGTTGCTCCACTTGTGTGAGCATGTGAAGGAATAATTGTTGCCACGGCCAGCATCCACCCAGTCATGATCGTGGTCATCAGCTTCATTAGGTGAATGTATTGCATGTGTCAAACAAAAAATACTTGGCGTGTTCACCTTCTGTTCACTTTAAAGGCGATTATTTTTTGACAGGTTCCTTGCTGGAATTTACGCTTTCCCAATGAAACTACGCATCTTTTCTCTTGCATTGATTTTTCTTGCCTCTAACCTTTCGCCGGCTAACGCCGCAACGATTACAGACAAGATTGTTTATAACAAGAAAACAGTACTCACATACACGGTTGTTGATTCAGTAACTATGGATCCAAAGGGTTGTAAAGATGTTTATATTAAATACACAATCGATAAGTCATACTTTTTCCCTAACGCTTATGTGATGTTTGGTTTGTACTCGAAAGATAAGAACGAAGCGCAATCGGTCTATGTGCAACCAGGAAACGGCAAAGGCACTCAAGGTAAAGATGCCTGGGTAGGCGAAAAAGAAATGATCTTTTGTAGCAAGCCCAAGAGCTTTGTTAATGAGTATGGCGACAAGGTTGATGCACCAGCGTTTTCAAAGGGAAAGTACACATTTGCGGCCCGATTCATTGTTGTTAAGCCTAAATTAGTGACAACCCCCGCTAAGGAGATTGCCTTTACAGTTAAATAAAGCTTTTCTGTAAACCTCTTATAGGCTGGCCTTATGGAGAACTCAGATAAGGCGTTAGATAGAGGCGCAAAGCGTGTTTACGATGTTGCACCATCTGAAGCGTTTGCAGAGTTCATGTCTACAGGCTGGGCACCAACACCTTTAACTGGAATTCTTCAAGATGAGGTAACCGCGCACTGCGTTGAGCGCCGAGAGAAGTTATCTGCAGCATTTACTGGATTGCGTTTAGTTCTTCCAAGCGGTGCTGCAAAACAACGCAGCAATGACACAGATTATTTATATCGCCCACACACCGCCTTTGCTTACTACACCGGCGTGCAAGGCGTGGAGGCTAATCCTGATTCAGTGTTGGTAATGGAGCCGAGTGGTTCTGGCCACACACCTATTCTTTTTATCAATCCCCGATCAACTCGCGACACAGCTGCTTTCTATACAGATGCCAAAAATGGTGAGCTTTGGGTGGGACGTCGCTTCACAACTGAAGAAGCATCTGAGCGATACGGAATTGAAGTTAGAAAGATTGAAGAGCTAGAAGCTTTCCTCAAGGGAACTAAGGCTGCAGCACTTCATGGATTTGATGAGATCGTAGATTCAACAGTTAAGCCACATGCACGCGAAGCTGAATTAATTGAGTTTGTTTCAGTTGCTCGTTTAATTAAGGATGATTACGAAGTTGCTGAGATGCAAAAGGCTGTTGATGCTACTCATCGTGGATTTAACGATGTTATTCGCGCACTTCCTGCAGCTGTGACAACTCCTCGCGGAGAACGAGTTGTGGAAGCTGCATTCTTTGGTCGTGCTCGTATTGAAGGAAACGATCTTGGCTACAACACCATCGCAGCATCTGGTTCACACGCATGTGTGTTGCACTGGAACCGCAATGACGGTGCTGTGAGAAATGGAGATCTTTTGCTGCTTGATGCTGGCGTTGAAGTTGATTCGTACTACACAGCAGATATCACCAGAACATTGCCTATCAATGGAAAATTCACACCAGCCCAGCGTGCTTTATACATGCTTGTCTACGAGTCACAAAAGGCAGGTATTGCAGCGATAAAACCAGGTGAAAAGTTCTTGGCAATTAACAAAGCTAGCCACACAGTTTTGGCACAAGGTTTAATTGATATGGGAATCATCAAGATGACTTTGGATGAGGTTATGGATCCAGCGGTTGGGTTTCATAAGCGTTGGACCTTGCACGGCGTCAGCCACATGCTCGGTATGGATGTTCATGATTGTGCTCACGCTCGCGCTGAGCAGTATCGAGATGGAATCTTAGAAGTTGGAATGTGTTTAACAGTTGAGCCTGGTCTATACATCCAACCTGATGATGAACTATTTCCTGCTGAATACCGAGGCATTGGTATCCGTATTGAAGATGATGTTGTTGTAACAGAAGATGGTTGCCTTAACTTAAGCGAGCACATTCCTCATCATCCAGATGAGATTGAAGCCTGGATGGCTTCTCTACGATAACTGCAAACCAATCCAAGCAGCTAACAAACCAAAACCTAAAGACACAACAAGGTTTGCCGCTGCCTCTTTATATCTCTTCAATTCATAGGCAAGATAGATATCCAACATGAATGTTGACCATGTTGTGAAAGCACCTGCAAAGCCAATTGCAAAGAGATCTTGTACCTGTTCAGATTTTCCATAGGTTAGTCCCAGAAAGAATGAACCAAGGATGTTTACCGTAAAGATTCCATATGGCTTAGTTGTGAACTTTCGGATGTATTGATCCACCGCAAAACGCAGCGGTGCCCCTATGGCCGCTCCTAGGACTACAAGAAGTACATTCATGAGCGCACCGGAACTAACTTCCTAGCCAACGGCAAGAGCACAACAACAATTACTAATGAAAAGAAAACGTTTTGAAGCAAAAACATTGCACCACCATCACGCGGTTCCAGGGATTGCGCCGTAACAGCTGAAAAGGTAGTTAATCCTGCGCAGAAACCTGGCATCAAAAGTAAGCGTAATTCAGTGATTCCACGGCGTTCCATGACAACTAAAAGAATGGCGGCGAGTGCAACACCGATCAGATTTGCAGCTAATGTGCCAGCACGATCATTGGGAAATACTTCCCCTAAACCAAAGCGTGACAAAGTCCCGGCGATACCGCCCACTGAAACCAGCGCTAGGGATTTCAGAGTGGGAGTGCTTTCTTGCCAACGGTTGACACTAATCTGGTGATCACACTGATTATTACCGCAGCAAAGATTGCAGCCCAGAAGTTTTCAACCTCCAGTTTGTCGCTCCAGCGTGAAACCAACATGAGCATTGATGCATTAACAACTACAAGAAATAGTCCTAAGGTCAAAATGACTGCAGGAAGTGTGAGCAGTTTTAGTAATGAACCTAAGGTTGCATTCAGCAAACCAAATAGCAGTGCAACCCATAGGTATGTTGTGAAGCCGCCTTCAACATTGATTCCAGGAATTAACGTCGTGGCAACCCAAAAAGAAAGTGCCAATGCGGCCCAACGGACCAATAACGTCATGAAGAAATTATAAGCCCTCGCGCTTGCGGATCTTTGTACCTAACCAGCGAACTGGATCGTACTTAATATCTGCAACGCGCTCCTTCATAGGGATAATCGCGTTATCTGTGATCTTGATGTGCTCTGGGCACACTTCAGTACAGCACTTGGTGATGTTGCACATTCCAAGACCGTGCTCTTCTTGCGCAGTCTTTTTACGGTTCTTCAACATATCAAGTGGGTGCATATCTAGCTCTGCGATACGAATAAAGAAGCGTGGACCAGCAAATGACTTCTTATTCTCTTCGTGATCACGAACAACGTGGCACACATCCTGGCAAAGGAAACATTCGATGCACTTACGGAACTCTTGTGAGCGCTCAACATCGATCTGTTCCATACGAGCTTCACCTGGAGCTAAGTCCTTAGGGTGCTCATAAGCAGGGATTTCCATTGCTTTTTTGTAGTTAAAGGAAACATCTGTAACAAGGTCTTTGATGATTGGAAAGGCACGAAGTGGTGTGACAGTAATTGTTTCTTCTTCACCAAATGATGCAACCTGTGTCATACAAGCAAGACGAGGCTTACCGTTGATCTCCATAGAACAAGATCCACACTTACCAGCCTTACAGTTCCAACGAACTGCTAGGTCACCCATCTGTGTTGCTTGCACACGGTGGATTACATCTAGGACCACTTCACCTTCGTTGGCCTCAACAACAACATCTTTAAGACCGCCATCAGTTGAATCACCACGCCAAATGCGAAGTTTTATATTGCGCGCCATTAGTTGGAACCGCCTTTCGCAATTTCTTCTGGTGTCATGTATTTCTCCAGCTCATGAATATCAAAGAGGTCAAAGAGTTCTTTAGGCATCGTTGGCAATACCTGTTCACGAATGTTTACCTGAGTGCCATCAAATGAGGAAATGTTATTGATCTGACGCCATTTTTCATTCATAACAGGGAAGTCATCACGAGTGTGACCACCACGAGATTCTTCACGATTGATTGCAGACTTTGCAGTTGATTCAGCAACTAACAACATGTTGTCTAAGTCAAAGGCAAGGTGGAATCCTGGGTTGAACTTACGTCCGCCGCTTACAGAAACATTTGCGCTGCGCTTTCTAATTTCTGCAATCTTTGTGATTGCGTCTTTTAGTTCACTGCCTGTGCGAATGATTCCGACAAGGTTGTGTGTGATTTCTTGTAGTTCTGCGTGAAGTGAGTACGAGTTTTCGCCACCTTCGCGATCAAAGGGTGCCTGAATTTTGGTAGCTGCTGCCGTAATTGCTGCTTGGCTGACAGGATTTGCGCCATTCTTCTTTACGTAATCAACTGCGCCAATACCTGCGCGGCGACCAAATACCAAAAGATCTGTTAACGAGTTGCCACCAAGACGGTTTGATCCGTGCATTCCACCAGCAACTTCACCAGCTGCAAACAAGCCCGGAACGCCAACTGCAGCTGCAGTATCTGGCTCTACTTCAACCCCGCCCATGACGTAGTGACATGTTGGACCGACTTCCATCGACTCTTTTGTGATGTCAACGCCGGCTAGTTCGTAGAACTGGTGCCACATAGAAGGAAGGCGCTTTTTAATAATTTCTGCAGAGATACGCTTTGAAACATCGAGGAATACTCCGCCATGCTCTGTGCCGCGACCTGATTTAACTTCTGTATTAATCGCACGTGCAACTTCATCACGAGGCAATAGCTCAGGGGGGCGACGGTTGTTGTCCTGATCTACATACCAACGATCTGCTTCTGCTTCATTGTCTGCGTACTTATCTTTAAATACATCTGGGATGTACTTGAACATAAATCGCTCGCCTAGGTTGTTTGTCAAAACTCCACCTTCACCACGAACAGACTCAGTTACTAAAATTCCACGAACAGATGGTGGCCACACCATCCCTGTTGGGTGGAACTGCAAGAACTCCATGTCAACCAGGTTTGCACCAGCCTTTAATGCAAGTGCATGTCCGTCGCCAGTACCTTCCCATGAGTTAGAGGTAATCTTGAAAGTTTTTCCAACTCCGCCAGTTGCAATAACAACTGCAGGTGCTTCAAACAAAACCTCTTCGCCTGATTCACGCCAGTACCCGTAGGCACCAGAAATCTTTCCATTCTCTTTCAGAATGTCAGTGATTGTTAGTTCGGCGAAAACTTTAATTCCACTTTCCATATCACCGGTTTCGCGACCATCTTTTTGCTGCAGCTGAACAATCTTTTGCTGCATGGTGCGAATAAGTTCTAGGCCTGTGCGGTCACCAACGTGTGCAAGGCGTGGGTATTCATGTCCACCAAAGTTACGTTGTGAAATCTTTCCTTCTTTAGTGCGATCAAAGAGAGCGCCCCAGGTTTCTAGTTCCCAAATACGATCTGGTGCTTCCTTTGCATGCAGCTCTGCCATGCGGAAGTGACTGAGGAACTTGCCACCGCGCATTGTGTCGCGGAAGTGAACCATCCAACTATCTTTGTCATTAACGTTTCCCATAGATGCTGCAGCTCCACCTTCAGCCATAACAGTGTGGGCCTTACCAAATAGAGACTTACAAATGATTGCTACGCGAAGTCCTGATTCGCGTGCTTCTACAGCAGCGCGTAATCCAGCGCCTCCGGCACCGATTACAAGGACATCGTATGTATGGCGTTCTAGTGTCATAGTCGAATATCCCTTTAGAAGAAGTAGAAGTTAGTCCATGCGCCAGTTGCAACTTGGCGAACATAGATATCGGCGAATGCAACAGCGGCTAATGAAAACCATGCAAACTGTTGATGTGAGTGATTAAGAACTGAAACCCATGACCATAACTTGTACCGCACAGGGTGCTTAGAGAAATTCTTTAAACGTCCACCAATTGTGTGACGGCATGAGTGACATGACATTGAGTACAACCACAACATCGTCGAGCTCACAAGGAGAACAAGTGAACCGACGCTCATATGTCCCCATTCTCCTTCAGGGTTCTTAAATGAAATAACTGCGTCGTAGGTAAGAATTACATTTAACACTAGACCTGCATAAAAAAAGTAACGGTGTGAGTTTTGAATGATGAGAGGGAATCGTGTCTCACCTGTGTACTTCTTGTGAGGTTCTGCAACTCCACATGCTGGTGGTGACATCCAGAATGAACGGTAGTAGGACTTGCGGTAGTAGTAACACGTCATACGGAAACCAAGTGGGAAGATAAGAATGATTAACGCTGGCGATAATGCAAAGTTAAAAATTTGTGCGCTCACTGGTGTGAAGCCAAGAATTGTTGCTTCTGGTACACAAGCCTGCGACAAACAAGGTGAATAGAAAGGTGAAATCAAGTGATCCGCGTAGTAATTAGCATTTTCAAATGCGCGGAAGGTTGCATAGATAACGAAGGAGATTAAGACTCCGAAGGTTGCAAGTGGTTGTAACCACCACTTATCTGTTCGGAGCGTGCGCTCTTTGATCTTGGCGCGCGTTGGTGAAAAGACACCTGACATGTACAACTCCCCTGGTGTAAGCCTGTTTGTTACTAGGGGCTAAGTCTCCTCTGGACATGAAAAAGTGGCTAGATCAATTCCCGCTAAAGGGGTATGAACTCAGCCACAACTTCACAAAAATGGCGGAGGGCGTGGGATTTGAACCCACGAAACTTTCGTTTGCCGGTTTTCAAGACCGGTGCACTCGGCCGCTATGCGAGCCCTCCGTGGGAGAGAT
>Ga0304730_1002033_pt1 | contig 14790 bp, 15 predicted proteins | sample M_130628_MF_Meta_FD_190474 | JGI IMG/M metagenome (GOLD analysis project Ga0304730, IMG submission 190474) | Freshwater microbial communities from Lake Montjoie, Canada to study carbon cycling - M_130628_MF_MetaG (v2) (version 2) | ecosystem: Environmental > Aquatic > Freshwater > Lake | place...
GCGCCTTAATCGGTTTGCTTTTGCTACAAGTTATTTTTACAGAGCAAAAAGTAACAATCGCTTTTTCCATTTTAGCTTCCATCATCAGCCTACATATCATGAACTATACTTCGCTGGCTTCTATTATAAGTGCATACAAGCAAAAACGGGTTAGAAATAAAAACAAAAGTCCAACTAAAGCCAAAAACAAAAATAGCAACCCCCATTTTGCCCCAACATTTAATTTTTAAGCAGTAGCAACGCTTTTAAAGGATAGATTGTACTATTTTTAGATTATCTCGGACAACAATAATTCTAAATCAATTTAAAACAGGTAAACTACTAAGAGATTTGATTCGGTTTTAAATATTATATTGCAACACCAATATATTAATATGCAACATCAAGAATCGAATCCTTCAAAACCAAACAGATTAACCACTTACATCGTTGCTGCGATGATACTGGGAATTTTTGTTGGTTATCTTATTAATACCAATGCTTCGCCAGAATTCATTAAAGATTTCGCGCCGAAAATAAAATTATTGGCCACGATGTTTTTACGTTTGGTGCAAATGATTATTGCGCCTTTGGTTTTTGCTACATTGGTGGTGGGCATTGCAAAACTTGGTGATTTAAAAGCCGTTGGGCGTGTGGGCGGAAAAGCCATGATTTGGTTTATTAGTGCTTCTTTATTGAGTTTAACTTTAGGCCTAATTTTAGTTACCATTACCAAGCCTGGCGTTGGCGTTAATATTGCCAATGCAGATTTAGAAGGTGCAAAAGATTTAATGGGTAAAACACAAGCATTTTCACTTGAACATTTTATAGAACACGTTTTTCCTAGAAGCGTGATTGAGTCAATGGCTAACAACGAAATCTTGCAGCTTGTTGTGTTTTCTATTTTCTTTGGTGTGGCATTAACGGCTATTGGTAAAAAAGGAGAAAACATCATCAACGCACTTGATTCATTAACACATGTAGTATTGAAAATGGTTACTTATGTGATGAACCTCGCTCCGCTTGGCGTTTTCGGTGCAATGACCGGCGTGATTGCCGTAAAAGGCTTGGGCATTTTAAAAACCTATGCATATTATATTGGCTCTTTTTATTTGGGGCTAGCTGTGCTATGGATTATACTTTTACTCGTGGGTTATTTAATTTTAAAAAACAGATTGAAAGTACTTTTGAAAAGATTGTCAAGCCCAATGGCTATTGCCTTTAACACCGCAAGCAGCGAAGCCGTTTTCCCTAAAATGGTGGAAGAGATGGAAAGGTTTGGCTGCGATAAAAAAATCGTTTCGTTTACTTTGCCACTTGGATATTCATTTAATTTAGATGGCAGTATGATGTACATGACATTTGCCAGTATGTTTATTGCACAAGCATATAACATCACTTCAGTCACAGAAAGCCTTAGTACACAAATAGCCATGCTGTTGGTTTTCATGCTAACAAGTAAAGGAATTGCAGGTGTGCCAAGAGCATCATTAGTGGTGGTTTTGGCTACAGGCGGCATGTTTGGTATTCCTCCCGAAGGTATTGGTTTGGTTTTAGCGATTGATACATTTTGCGATATGGGAAGAAGCATGACCAACGTTTTGGGGAATGCTTTAGCCACGGCAGCCGTTAGCAAATGGGAAGGCGCATTAAGCCACACACATCACACAGATTAAAATCAACTTTTTTTCAACTGATTTAAAATATATCTTGCATTTTTTAAATTTATACTCTTTAATTTTCAACAAAATGACTTTACTTGATTTCCAATGGATGAATTTATTACAACCCGACTGGTATATCAATACTGGCGGACTGTGGTTTATAATGTTTGTTGTATTTGCCGAAACAGGATTATTTGCTGGATTTTTTCTTCCTGGAGACTCATTGTTATTTGTTACTGGCATATTTAGTGAAGGCGATGAATCATTGGGAATCCGTCCCATTATAGAAGCTGCACTTGGATTTCAGTTTAATAACCCCATCTTGAATTTATTGTTTTTGGGATTATTAATTTCATCCGCTGGTATCATTGGAAATATGGTAGGTTATTGGTTTGGTAAAAAAAGTGGACCATTTTTATTTGAACGAAAAGACAGTTTCTTATTCAAGAAAAAATATCTATATCAAGCCAAAGATTTTTACGACAAACATGGCGGTGGCGCGATTGTAATGGCGAGGTTTTTGCCCATTGTTAGAACCTTTGCTCCTATTGTTGCCGGAATAGTACAAATGGATAAAAAGAAATTTATGTCTTTCAACATTATAGGTTGTTTTGCCTGGGTATATTCCATGTTGATTGCTGGTCATTACTTGCAAACGTTTATTTTAAATCAATTTCAATATGATTTAAAATCGCATTTAGAAGTAATTGTGATTGGAATTGTGTTTGTAACTACAGCGCCAGTGATTGTAAAAATGGTTTTTGGCAAAAAAAAGAGTGCTTAAATTTTTACCCTTATGAATAACCAAAGAAATCCAAAATCATTTGTAACCATAGCCATATTGGTTGCAGCTTTGGGTTATTTTGTTGACATCTATGATTTATTGCTTTTTGGAATAATTCGCGTTCCAAGTTTACATTCGTTAGGTTTATCACAAGCCGATATTTTAATTGCTGGAGAATCTATCATTTCATGGCAGATGATGGGCTTGCTTTTGGGCGGTATCATTTGGGGCGTAATGGGCGACAAAAAAGGAAGACTAAGTGTATTGTTTGGATCTATTTTATTGTACTCTCTTGCAAATATTGCCAATGGATTTGTACAAACTGTAGAGCAATACAAATACATAAGATTCATTGCTGGATTGGGATTAGCGGGCGAACTTGGCGCAGGCATTACATTAGTTGCCGAATTGGTTTCACAGCAAAAAAGAGGTATTGCCACTTCAATGGTTGCCGGCATCGGATTGAGTGGTGCAGTTTTTGCATTTTTCATCAAACAACATTTTGATTGGAGAACTTGTTATTTTATTGGTGGCGGAATGGGCATTTTACTTTTGTTATTAAGGGTTTCTGTTTTTGAATCAAATCTTTTCACCAAATCAAAAAATAGCGAAATTAAAAGAGGCGACTTTTTTATGTTGTTTACAAATCGAATTCGATTAAAGAAATACCTTTTAAATATCTTAATTGGTTTACCTACTTGGCTAATCATTGGTGTACTAATTACCTTTTCCAAAGAATTTGGCGAGCACATGAAATTATCAGAACCCATCGACCCCGGCAAAGCAATTATGTACGCTTACGTTGCCATATCCATTGGTGATATTATGATTGGTTTTATTAGCCACTGGTTAAAAAGTAGAAAAAAAGCGATGTATATTTTTTATGGCATAACCATAATATTTTTGACTTTATATTTCACCATTTTATGGAATGCCAATGCAAATACAATGTATGTTATTTGTGCTGGACTTGGCTTTGGAACTGGGTTCTGGGCGATTTTTGTAACTACGGCAGCAGAGCAATTTGGCACCAATCTAAGGGCAACAGCAACCACAACAATACCGAATATGGTTAGGGGAATGTTGGCTATTTTCATATTACCCACGTTTAAATTCTTCAGAGGCATTACTGATTTTTACCAAGCCGGATTAATTACTTCTGTGGTGATAATGATTTTAGCTACTGCTGCTTTATACTTAATTGAAGAAACGTTTAATAAAGATTTAGATTTTATTGAGGAGTAGTTTTCATCCTACACATTCACAATAAATACTGGAATTCTCAACTCATGGCGAACAGCATTTATCGTAGTGCCATAAATGAAATCTTTTATTCCTGTATGTCCATGGGCACCAATAATTAATAAGTCCACTTGTTCTTCCTTCACGATTCGAATGATTTCTTTTGAGGTTTCGTTGAATCCTAAAACACCTTTTGCCAAATATCCTTTTTCGGTCATTTGCATAATCAGATCATCCATTCTTTCTTTGTCTTTCTCGGTTTCATAATCTGCAGATTGATCGCCATGAAGTTTTGAAGACGCACTCTCCACAATGTGAATTAAAGTAAAACTACAATCTTCTTTTCCTTGCCCAATAGCTGCAGAAATTAATTTGAAATCATTGTCGCTAAAATCAAGTGCGATTCCGATTTTATGATATACCGGTATTTGAATTTCAGAAATCCTTGACGCTTCTGGATGCATTTTTATGGACACATCTTGCTGCTTATTTTTTAAAATCGGAAACAGTAAAACATAAAGCAACAATGCAAAAAACAATATTATGGAAACAATTACAATTATCTTCAAACCCAAGCTATCGCTGTTTTTAAAAAAAATAAACACTTCGCCAAAAATCATTTTCCCATTTAAGAAAATGAGGACCATCGCCATTATCCAAGCTAAAATCTGAACGGGCATTTTTATGGCAAAACCTTTCATTGTTTTTTTATCGCTGACGAAATGAATCAAAGGAATAATGGCAAATCCAAGTTGTACGCTTAAAACCACTTGACTAAAAATCAATAACCCATCAATATTCGATTCTCCTGAAATCAATATAAAAATAATTGCAGGCACAATAGCCAATAACCTCGTTATCAATCTACGCATCAGTGGATTTATTCTAAGGCGTAAATACCCTTCCATTACAATTTGTCCGCTTAGCGTACCTGTGATGGTTGAGCTTTGTCCGGATGCAATTAAAGCAACCGCAAATAATGTTGAAGCTATTGATGAACCTAGAACAGGAGAAAGCAATTGATGTGCATCTTTAATTTGAGCCACATCAGTTCTTCCTGTTTTAAAAAAAACGGTAGCTGCCAAAATCAAAATAGCAGCGTTAATAAAAAATGCGATGTTTAATGCGATGGCGCTATCAATTACACTCCATTTAATGGCTTGTTTTATACCTGCTGGTGTTTGTTTGATTTTTCGGGTTTGAATAAGTGCAGAATGTAAGTATAAATTATGCGGCATTACCGTAGCACCAATCATTCCAATGGCCAAATACAATGCTGTTTCTTGTGGAATTTTTGAAGTGATGCCCTTGCTTTTATACAGCGTGTCCGCATCTGGTAGAGAAGGTATTAATCCACTTAAAACCTCGTGCAATTGTGGTTGAGCAAGAATGATATTGATTAAAAAGCAAACGCCAATTATGCCAATCAAGGCAAAAATAAAAGCCTCAATTTTACGAATGCCAAGTCTTTGAAGATAAAGCAAAAGAAACGTATCCAAAACGGTAATGCTAACGCCCACAATTAGAGGTAATCCGAACAAGAGCTGTATCCCAATGGCCATTCCGAGCACTTCGGCCAAATCGGTAGCGGCGATGGCGATTTCTGCAAAAACCCAAAGAATAAAATTGATGTGCTTGGGAAATGATTCACGATTTGCTTGTGCCAAATCTCTTCCTCTGACTATTCCTAAACGTGCACTTAAACTTTGTAACAACAACGCCATTAAGTTACTGACTAATAAAACCCAAAGCAGTGAAAATCCATATTTACTTCCCCCAGCTAAATCGGTCGCCCAATTTCCCGGATCCATATAACCTACGCTTACCAGATATGCCGGACCAAGAAATGAAAACATCTTACGCCAACTTTTCGAATTGCCCGTTGTATCTACACTTTCATGTACTTCGCTCAGCGATTGATCGATATCTGAATGTTTAGACATTTTTTTAACGCTGTTTTGCAACATTTTTGTTTTAGCTTCCAACCCCGTATTTTTTCAATGTTGTAGCATTTAATAGAACAAACTTAAACCAAAAATCGTAGACAGCATTCCTATTTTATATTCGAATTACTTATTTTGTTGATTAGGTTTAAAATAATAAAAACTAACCAACAAAATATTTTATGAATTTTAGTTTCTACCCTATATTTGCACAAAAATATATTATCATGGAAATGAAGAAAAAATCTAGATCAATTTTTTGGGTATTATTTTTTGCCTCTATTGCTGCATTCTTTGGGGTTTATGCCATCGGTGGTGGATATTGCTCTATGATTTTACCATTCAATGTTACATTCTTTGCAATGGCTATGGATTTAATGTAGTCAATAAACATATTTCAAAAAAAGCTCTGGATATTTCAGGGCTTTTTTTATTGGTATATTGCAAAAAAACAGCCCACTTTAACATCAAGTGAGCTGAATTATCCAACAACAATAAACCTTTATACTTTTTCTTTCATTTGATTTTCTTCCACCACTTCTCCAATTTTCAACTCAGGCATCAATAACATCGGCACTCTGGTATAAAATGCCAATTCTTTGGTTTCGCTTTTTACAAAAACACGCTGCAATAAATTATGATGTTGAGGTATAACACCTAACAAATCAATTTGGTGTGTTGAAATAAATTCTTCTAATGCAAATGTCACATTATCTGCTCTAGGGAATTTATACTCTAATTTAAAATGCTCTAATTTTTTTGAAAGTCGTTCTGACCGATAAATCAATTCATCAATAACATCAGAATGGGTTTTTAATACCCGAACCACATATACTTTTGGTTTGAATTTTTCGCAAATTTGCATTAGCGGATTTATGCATGACAAGTTTAATTTAGGATCCACCTCAGCTGCCAATGCGATGTTTTGAATGGGTTTGTAATCCGCTTTTTCTGGAACAACCAACATGGGCATTTTCGATTTCCGAACCAATGATAGTACCGTACTTCCAAATATTTTTCGAATGGCTGTCCCCTCTCCTTTCATTCCTGTTACAATAACAGCATCTTCATATTTTTGTGCATGTCGTACAATTGAATCCGTAGGATAACCTTCCACCGCAAGGATTTCTATTGGCTGCAATGAACTTTTTTTGTACGCCATTGCCGCTTCCTTTAAATACCCTTCTGCCGTATTTTTAACTTCTTCAGGTCGTACAATGGTAAAAGATTCCGGGATTGATAATGGCACCTGATAGGCATTAAACAATACAATTTTTAACCCCAAATCACTTGCCATGGTGATGCCATATTTTGTAGCATTTTCTGCTGCTACCGAAAAATCTGTTGCTATAAATACTGTTTTCATTTTTTATTTAAAAATATAAAATACCAATTCATAGAACGATGACGAACATTTTATCCATTGCTGATTCATTTGCTTTAATCGCTATTTAGAATCATTCCTCATAAAAAAAACGAGACCTATTTTAATAAAAATTTTATTATGCATTTGAAAATGACCGCTGCTGAAATTGAAAACGTTTTACAAAGTCAATCTATATGCAGATTAGCTTGCAACGACAAAAAATTCCCTCACCTTATTCCCATAAGTTATTACTATGATGGCAAGTATATTTATTGTCAATCGCAACAAGGAAAAAAAATCGAGCTCATGCAAAAAAATCCCAACGTTACTATTTTGGTTGATATTATTGGAAGCATGAACAATTACAAAAGTGTAATCTTAAACGGAGAATATCAAGAACTAAAAGGGCTTGAAGCGGATGCTGCTCGGGAATTGCTGTTTGAACAAATTTTTTCCTTGATGACCACTACAAGAATCCATCATTTTGAACATCAAGAAAAAGGTAAAATAGATGACAGTGACAGAATAAAAATCATTATGTTCAGGATAAAAATATTGAGTTCTTCAGGAAGAAAAGAAGGATAGGAATTAGCGCTACCTTTGAAAAAAAAAATCATTCATTATGACACGATTTTTAATTTGTATTTCATTTGTATTAATCGGTTTTACAGCAAAGGCACAAACCAAAGATTCTATAATTCATTATCCAATTGTGGTTGAATTCCAAAGCGTTTGTTGTGGTGTACCATCAGAAGCGCCACTGGTTTCTTTTTTAAAGAATTTTAAAAGAACAAATAAAATAAAAAAAATCAAAGTGTATAAAATTGGCCCATTAGGTAGAGAAGGTGAATATCATTTGGGATTTAAGCTTACTGAATTCAATCGAGCTCAAAAAAAATCATTTATTAAAAAACTAAAACTAATTGTTCCCAAACTAAAAGATAAAGGACTTGCCGTTGTAAACGAAAACGTTGATGTATACCTTTCTAATTTCGCTTCTAATGTAACCTTAGAAAGTGTTTATTATTAATACTTTTTTTGATCAAAAGAAAAAATAAACCAGTTCTACAAATAACATCACCGCGTTAAATATAATCAACCAAGAATTTAAAGAAGGTGCTTTTTTGAGTGATTTCAATAAAATAAAAAGCAGAAAAAATATCAAATTAAACAACAACGCACTATACCCCAAAACGATTAAACTACTTTTTAAAGGTTGAAATGAAATTGCGTCAATATTTTTGGATAAGTGATCGTTTCCTAATTCAACATATCGAAGGATTGCTGTAGCCAAAAAGCAAAGGTTACAAATAAAAACAAACTTACTAAACAACTTCATACTCAATTATTTTTGCGTTCCAGGAAGCATCGGCACGAAAGAGAAATCGCTAAACACTTCTTCATTATAATTTTCATCGTCGAGCTTTGTTATCCTCAACATTTTATGGTGTTCATCTGATGCCAACGGAATAACCATAATACCGCCAATTTTTAACTGTTGTAATAACTTGGGCGGAATGAATGGCGCTCCGCAAGTGATGATTATTTTATCAAATGGTGCAAAAGTGGGCAATCCTTCAAAGCCATCGCCATAGATGAATTTTAATTTCGAGGATGGATATTTTGTTTTGAGTAAAAAGTCGTTTGTTTTATTGTACAATTCTTTTTGTCTTTCTACACTAATAACTGTTGCGCCCATTTCTGCCAAAATGGTTGCCTGATACATGCTTCCTGTGCCAATTTCAAGAATTTTATCGAACCTTTTTACTTGTAACAATTCCGATTGAAATGCTACAGTGTATGGCTGCGAAATGGTTTGATTGGCTGCAATGGGAAAGGCCCTGTCTTCATAAGCAATATTTTCAAATTCCTCGTCAAAGAAAAAATGCCTCGGCACTTCAGAAATGGCATTTAACACATTTTCATCCGTAATTCCTTTTTGCCTCAAATCCTTTACCAAAGTAATTCTTAATCCTTTATTTCTAAGTGTATCTTGTCTCTCCTTTTTCATTTATTTCAAATACTTTCTGATTATCTTAACCCCAATGCTTTAATAATTTCTGCTATTTTTTCATCTAGCTTTTTTTCTGTTGCTTCAAATGCATTAGCATCAGGCAAATTACTATTAACACTGAAATAAAACTTTATTTTCGGTTCAGTACCACTTGGTCTTGCCGATATTTTTGTACCATCTGTTAGTTCAAATTGAAGCACATTACTTTTTGGCAAATCAATATCCCAGCTTGATTCATCTAATAAATTCTTTCCAAATTTTAATTCATAGTCAAGTAGTTTTTCTACCTGTATGCCAATAATCGATTGAGGCGGATTGGTTCTGAACGATTCCATCATCGCATTAATTTCGGCAACACCATTCATGCCTTTTTTGGTGATGCTCAACAAATCTTCTTTATACAAACCATATTGAACGTATAAATCTACCAACTTCTCAAACAAGCTACGGCCTTTGTTTTTTTCATACGCTGCCATCTCACATAAAATGGCTGAAGCGCTTACCGCATCTTTATCGCGCACTTCATTTCCAATCATCAAACCAAAACTTTCTTCGCCACCAACTACATAGTTTTCAACGCCTTCTTTTTGTTTAATCAATGATGCGATCCATTTGAATCCAGTAAGTACATTGTAACAATTTATGCCGCTTGATTTTGCAATTACATCAATCATATCGGTAGTTACAATGGTTTTAATCACCATGTCGTTTGACTTTGACAAACCTTTTTCTTTGCGCGATTCAATCATGTAATTGAATGCCAACAATGCTGTTTGATTGCCATTAAGCAACACCCATTCGCCTTTATTATTTTTCACCCCAACACCTACTCTATCTGCATCCGGATCTGTTCCGATTAAAATATCGGCATCCAATTCTTTTGCTTTTTTTAGCCCAATGCTCATCGTTTCCGTTTCTTCTGGATTGGGATAAATCACCGTAGGAAAATTTCCATCAGGAATTGCTTGCTCTTCTACAACATGCACATTGGTAAACCCATAAATCGCCAAGGCATCAGGCACCAATTTAATACCCGAACCATGAATTGGCGTGTATACAATTTTTAAATCATGTTGCGCTGCACATACTTCTGGGTTTACACTTAAACTTTTCACCATGGTAAAATATGCCTCATCAATTTCCTTACCTACAATTGTGATGTTAGATTCACCGCCAGCCCATTTCACTTCGTCAACCGATGCAATTTTTTCTACCTCAATGATTACATTTTTATCATGTGGAGAAACCATTTGAGCGCCATCATCCCAATACGCTTTATATCCATTGTATTCTTTAGGATTGTGTGAAGCGGTACAAACTACGCCACCTTTACATTTCAGATGTCTAATCGCGAAACTCAATTCAGGCGTAGGACGTAGGCTTTCAAATAAAAAAACTTTAATGCCATTTGCAGCAAAAACATTGGCGGTAATTTCAGCAAATAATCTACTATTGTTTCTACAATCGTGTGCTATTGCAACTGAGATTTCTCCCTCAAAGCATTTTTTTAAATAATTCGCATAACCTTGAGTCGCCATCCCAACGGTGTAACGGTTCATTCTATTGGTACCGATGCCCATAATGCCGCGTAAACCGCCTGTTCCAAATTCTAAATTTCTATAAAAAGCATCCGCAAGCTCATCAGGATTTGATGATTGTAAATTTCGGATACCCGCTTTTGTATCATCATCATAATTTCCATTTAACCACACATTTACTTTATCTAAAATTGCATTATCCATATTTTTCATTTTTTATCGTGGGCAAAAATAAATTATTCAGTTTGATAAACTCCCGTAAACCCTATTTTTGTTTAATTAAACTTTTTAGAACAGATTTTGAAAAAGGGAAAATTAATTATTTTATTATTGTTTTTTTTAAAAACGGCTGATTGTTTTGCACAAATCGACACAGTGGTTATTGATCAAAAAAATCAAAACAAACAGATATTAAAATTAGCAACCGTAAACGCTGTATTATATGGCAGTACAATGTTTGGGCTATATCAAGCCTGGTATAAAAATTATCCGCAAAGCAATTTTCATGTGTTTAATGATTGGGACGAATGGCAACAAATGGACAAACTAGGTCATGTATATAGTGCCTATACGATGAGCAAATTTGGGATGGAGCTTTGGATGAGGAACGGGATGGATAGAAAAAAAAGCATCTGGATTGGCGGAATCACCGGAGCTGCATATCAAACCATCATTGAATTTTTAGATGCATATAGTGCGCAATGGGGCTGGAGCTGGGGCGATGTAGGTGGAAATATATTGGGAAGCGCTTTATTCACTTCACAAGAATTAACTTGGAAAGAACAACGCATACAACTTAAAATGTCTTTTCACAAAATGGAATACAGCGATCCTGAATTAAACAAAAGAAGCGACATTATTTTTGGAAAATCCTTAGCAGAAAGAGCACTAAAGGATTACAATGGACAAACCTATTGGTTAAGTGCAAACATCAGTTCATTTTTCCCAAATAACAAAATCCCAAAATGGGCGATGATTTCCATCGGAACCGGCGCCAATGGTATGTTTGGTGCAAGAAGCAACATCGCAAAAGACAATTTGGGAAACATCATTTTTGACCGTTCTAACATTAACAGAACAAGACAGTGGTATCTCGCTCCAGACATCGATTTAACCAAAATAAAGACAAATAAGAAAAGCATAAAAGCATTGCTTTTTGTTTTGAATTCTTTGAAGTTTCCAATGCCCGCGATTGAGTTTTCGGAGAAGAAGTTTAAGATGAGGTGGGTGGGGTTTTGAGGGACAATGGTTTAAAAGTTTAATGGTTTAATTTGCTGCGCGGGTTTAAGGGTTGAAAGTAAGTTCCAGAAATTGGCATGGCAATAAAGGTTCAAAAGGTTCAATTTGTTCAATAAGACAAGATGTTTCAGTTCGTTCCAGAAATAGGCTTTTCATTATTTTTTAGCCCACGGTTTCAACCGTGGGTGAGGTAGAGAATCAACCTTAAACCATTAAACCAGCGAAGCGAATTAAACCAGCGAAGCGTCTTAAACCAGCGAAGCGTCTTAAACCAGCGAAGCGAATTAAACCAGCAACACGCCTTAAACCAGCGCAGCGTTAAACCGTTTCAATATTCGCCCCCATCACCTCGCCGTCTTTTACATCAACAACAATGTTCTCGTTTTTTGCAGTGGCAATGGATAGGCCAACATAATTTACATCAATGGGGAATTTTTTGTGGGTTCTTTCCACCAATACCAAGGTTTCTATTTGAGCGGGTAATTGCTCAATCAAGGGCTTTAATGCATACAACATCACCCTGCCGCTATTGGCAACATCGTCTATTAATATGATTGACTTGCCATTAAAATCTACATTTTTATCTATGCTTATTTCAGTCGGATTTTTTTTATTTATTGTCATTTCCAATAATTCAATGTTTCCCGTAAAACTTTCTTTTAAAAACTCAGCAATTTTTTTTGCAATAAAAATCCCGTTTGATTTGATGCCAATCAACAATAGTGAATTTTTATCGTAATTTTTTTCAGAAATCTCGAAAGCCATTCGACGGAGCTTTCTTTGTGCGGTTTCTTTATCGAGTATCATCTTTGTATTTTTTGCGGGTTTAAATTGCTTCCATAAACATCAAAACCTTACCTTAGCGTTCCATAATTGTAATCGCATGCAATATATACAACAAGTGGCATTTTTAATTCTTGCAACCTATGCAATTTGGTTATTTTCCAAAAACATTTTGCAAATAAAGAAAAATATTTTTCTAGGTAAGCCAGAGGATTTATCTGATAACCCCAATTTGAGGTGGAGGAATGTAATTTTATTGGCACTCGGACAAAAAAAGATGTTTCGAAACAAAACGGTTGCCATCATGCATTTAATTATTTATGCTGGTTTTATCATCATCAATGTGGAGGTTTTAGAAATTATTTTAGACGGTATTTTAGGAACCCACCGTTTGTTTTTTGAGCCACTCGGAAATTTATATGCTTTCTTAATCAATTTTTTTGAAATACTGGCTGTTGGTGTAATAGCCGTTTGTATCATATTTTTATACAGAAGAAACATCATGAAGCTAAAACGCTTTATGAGCAAAGATTTAAACGGCTGGCCAAAATCTGATGCGAATTTTATTTTGGTTGCAGAAATCATTTTGATGAGTTTGTTTCTAATCATGAATGGCGCTGATTCGGCTATTCAATTAAAAGGCAATGAACATTACCACGCAACGGGCTCATTTATTTTTTCGGGAATGTTGGTGCCTTTCTTTGATTCTATTTCTGTATCACAACTTATTTTGATTGAAAGAACTTGCTGGTGGATCCACATTATTGGCATTTTAGCATTTTTGAATTATCTACCTTACAGCAAACATCTACACATTATCCTTGCTTTTCCAAATGCTTATTATGCGCGATTAAAACCAATGGGCGAAGTAAAAAACATGGTAAATGTGCAGAATGAAGTAAAATACATGATGGAACCCGAATTGGCGCCTACAGGCGATGCTCAACCTACAACATTTGGCGCTAAAGACGTGATGGATTTAAGCTGGAAAAACTTATTGGATGCATACAGTTGTACAGAATGTGGCAGATGCTCTACCGCTTGTCCGGCTAACCAAACCGGGAAATTATTAAGCCCACGAAAAATAATGATGGACACCCGCGACCGATTAGAAGAAGTAGGTTTAAACATCAAACTAAACGGCGAATTTAAAGATGATGGCAAAAAATTGTTGAATGATTATATTTCTGTGGAAGAACTAAGGGCTTGTACTACTTGTAACGCCTGCGTTCAAGAATGTCCGGTTAGTATTAACCCACTTGATATTATCATGGAATTACGTAGAAGCCTGATTATGGAAGACAGTAACGCACCTCAAGAATGGAACGGTATGTTTGGCAATATTGAAAACAATTTTGCTCCATGGAAATTAAGTCCAGATGATAGAGATGCCTGGACCAAAGAAAATTAATTTTTAGTTTTTATAAAAATTTGAAGAATATGCAAGTACCTACAATGGCCGAATTTTTAGCAAAAGGCGAAAACCCAGAGGTATTATTTTGGGTGGGATGTGCGGGAAGTTTTGACCAACGCGCACAAAAAATCACCAAAGCTTTTGTAACCATTTTGGAAAAAGTGGGCATAAAATATGGGATTTTAGGCAAAGAAGAAATGTGTACCGGCGACCCAGCGCGTAGAGCAGGAAACGAATTCATGTTTCAAATGATGGCTTATCAAAACATACAGATTTTGAATGGCTACAACATCAAAAAAATTGTAACGGCTTGTCCGCATTGCTTTAATATTTTCAAAAACGAATACCCTGTTTTAGGTGGTAATTATGAAGTCATCCATCATGCTACTTTTTTACAACAACTGATTGATTCGGGAAAGATAAACATGAAAGATGGTGGCGAATTCAAAGGTAAAAAAATCACGTACCACGACAGCTGCTATTTAGGAAGAGCTAATGATATTTATGAGGCACCGCGGAAAGTACTAGAAGCGATGGATGTGGCTTTGGTAGAAATGAAACGTTGTAAAAGCAACGGACTTTGTTGCGGAGCTGGTGGCGCTCAAATGTTTAAAGAAGAAGAAAAAGGAGACTTACGCATCAATATCGAAAGAAGTAATGAAGCCTTGGCAACCGGTGCTAGTATCATTGCAGCTGCTTGTCCGTTTTGCAATACCATGCTTACAGATGGTGTAAAAAACAATGAAAAAGAAGATGAAGTGCACGTAATGGATATTGCCGAATTGGTGGCGAGTTGTTTATCTTAAATTACATTACAAAATGTT
>Ga0304730_1002035_pt1 | contig 14786 bp, 12 predicted proteins | sample M_130628_MF_Meta_FD_190474 | JGI IMG/M metagenome (GOLD analysis project Ga0304730, IMG submission 190474) | Freshwater microbial communities from Lake Montjoie, Canada to study carbon cycling - M_130628_MF_MetaG (v2) (version 2) | ecosystem: Environmental > Aquatic > Freshwater > Lake | place...
AATCTCGCGGACTACCGGGGCCACTGCTGCCGCGACGGCCAGGCTGGGGTCGGCCGTCGCTGCGGGAACGGCGGCCGCGACGGGGTTGAGCGAAGAGATATCCAAGCCGGGCGCAAGCGACGCGGCCAGCGCGGGAAGGTTCGCCGGGTAGGGATCCACCGGGGGTGCGGCATACGGGGCGGAGGCCGCGGTCAACTCCGGCTGGGTCACCGAGGCAAGGCCGGCGACGAACGCATCCACGATCGCGTTCCTACCCACTGAGGTGGCATCGGCGGCCAACGACGTGATTAGTTGCTTGAACACTGAGAAGGGATTGTCCGACTCGGATGGCGCCGGAGCGATGGCATTGAGGAAGGCCGGATCTAGCATGCCGGCGGTCTCGTCATTTCCGGCCGACAGGGTGAAGGCGGGGATCTGGACGTCGGCGCGCGGCACGACGATCGGATTGGCGACGACGACGCAGGCGGCCAGCAGTGCGGCCCCGGTGGTCAAAATCGGACCAATGACTCTGCGCATGCGTCTCACCGCCTTTCCAGAATATGAGCCTACCTGAGAAACAACTGAGAAGCCAGGCATTACCGGCTTCGGGGTGTTGAGAACAGGGTGCCCCCCCTTCGGATGAAGGAGGGGCACCCTGTTTCGAACCGATTTAGCTGGCAGCCCTGGCGGCCTTGCGGGCCGCGCGAGGGGAAGCCTTCTTCTCGGCCGGGGCCGAGCTAGCAGCAACCGCATCGCTATCGCCGGCAGCAGCCTCAGCCGCCGGAGCAGCAGCCTCAGCAGCCGGAGCCGCCTCGACCGCAGCCGTGCGGGCTGCCGCCGCCGAACGCGCCGCCTTCTTCGCAGCAGCGGCCGGTGCAGCAGCAGCAGCTGCCGGAAGCGGGGTAGCCAGCGCGTCACTGATTCCCAGTACTGCGCCGCGGATCACGGTGCGGACGCTCGGCACGAACGCCTGATCCGCAGTAGCGGGATTAACGATCTGGCCGGCACCGATGGTGACGTTCATGATCGTTCCCGGAACACCCGTGGCACCGAAGATGCCGTCGACCGCGGCGTTCCAGCCGCCTTCAAACGTGGTCGCGGCGAGTGTGTTTGTCACAACCGCACCAATCGAGCCCGTCACCGTGCCGATTTGCGCCAGGGTGGCTTGGATCAGCGGCTGAAGCGAGCCCACGAGGACTCCGACCACTGCCTGGGCCCGATTCACGACGTTGGCAAGGACGTAGGCACCGGTTGCGAGAGCAAGCGAGCCAGCCTCACCGATCGCAGTGACGAGGGTCGACACTGCACCGCCGATGTTGAGGGTGAGCAGTTCACCCGCGGCGTTCCAGACGCCCTCGCTCAGCGCGATGCCCGCGCCGGACAGACCCGCGACGGTGGCGTTGAGATAGTCCGAGCCGTTGATGCCCAGCTGGCGGATGATCGGCAGCGCGTCATCGATGATCTGCGGGAGCACACCGACGCCGAGATCCGGTCCGTTGTACAGGCCGGACAGAACCAGGCCGCCCGTGATGAGGGAGGCTCCGGGGTACGGGGTGAATACGCCGTCGACGAGGGTGCCGAACGCCGACGGGCCCCAAGAGGCCGGGGTGCCAGCGTCGCTGTTGGTGTTGAACGTCAACTGGCCGCCCAGGATGACCGAGCCCAGCAGTTCGCTGATCGGGCTGTCGAGACCGGCCAGCGTGACGTTGGCGACGGTCGGAACGTTGATGGACGGGAGGCTCAGCTGAGCCCCCATGACCGGGGTCATAGCGATGGCGCTGGCCCCGACGACCGCGGCGGTACCCGCGATCAGATGTGAACGAAGTGAGATTTGCACTGTGAGTCCTCCGGTAAGCAGTTGATACTGACTCCATGAGAGTAGCTGAGAAAATGCTGAGCGCAAGTGCTTTGGGCAAAGAAGTTACCGAAGGCCTTGAAAATCCGGCGGTGACGGACCCGTCCGGCACAGCGCGCGCCTGCTCAGAGCTGTTTTTTTGGTGGTGCGAAAAGAGATCGAGAACACTTCTTCCCGTACGGTGCCGCTGCAGTCCGATGTCGAGAGCAAATCTTTTCAGGTAACGAAGGGGAAACTCCTGGTGCGGGTGTGACTACGAAACGCTGGAAACGCCGGGGTTTTCGAGGCCCCTGGACGCCCCGGAATTGCGGGCGCCGGGGTGCGCACACGCGGTCCTAGCGCAGGGCTGCCAGTGCCGCGTCGGCGTACTGCGGTCGGCACACCAACAAATCGGGCAGGAGAAGGTTTGTTTGGTTGTACCGCAGTTCTGAACCATCGATGCGCGAGGTGTGCAGTCCTGCCGCGCGGGCGACGGCGACCGGCGCCGCGGAATCCCACTCGTACTGACCGCCGGCGTGCACGTACACCTCGGCACGTCCCTGCACCACCGCGGCGACTTTCGCTCCCGCCGAGCCCATCTCAATCAGCGTCGCGCCCAACACTTCCCGGACCTGCAACGCGACTGCGGGCGGGCGGGTGCGCGAGACCACGATGCGCGGTACCGCCGGTGCCGGTGGCAGCGCCGGCACCCGAGGTGTCGCCAGCGTCACGCCCTGCGCGGGCAGCGCAACCGCCCCGGCGATCAATTCGCCGTCGGACCACAGTGCGACGTGCACCGCCCAGTCCGTACGGCCGAGTTCGGAGAATTCGCGGGTGCCGTCGAGTGGGTCGACGATCCAGACCCGGCTCGATCGCAGTCGGATCGGGTCGTCGGCGGCCTCCTCGGAGAGCACCGCGTCACCGGGGCGAGCAGCGGCCAGTTGTTCCATCAGGAACTCATGCGACCGCGTGTCTCCGGCGGCCTTGCGTTCCTCGGCCGTGGCGTCGGCGAATTCGGTTCGCACATCCAGCAGTAGCCGTCCCGCCCGGGTCGCCAGTGCGGCGGCCAGTCCGTGATCGTTCATGCCGGGATCATTCACGGCCGCGACTCCAGCAGTGCGACGACCTGCTCGGCGAGTTGGGCCGCGGTGTGGTCCGGGGTCAACCGCAAGTCCGGGTTCTTGGGCCGCTGATAGGGGCTGTCGATTCCGGTGAAGTGGGTGATCTCACCGGCGCGCGCCCGGGCGTAGAGGCCCTTGGGGTCGCGCAGTTCGCAGTCGGCCAACGGGGTGTCGACGAAAACCTCGAAGAACTCGATCCCGGCCTCGGAGTGAACTTTTCGGGCCAACTCTCGATGCTCCTCCAGTGGGCTGATCGCCGGCACCAGCACGGTCAGGCCGGCATCGGCCATCAGGGTGGCGACGTGGGCGAGTCGGCGCAGGTTCTCGGCGCGATCAGCCATGGTGAATCCGAGGTCGGCGTTGAGTCCGTGCCGCAGGTTGTCGCCGTCGAGAATGTAGGCGGGAGAACCCTGTTCGAGCAGCATCTGCTCAGCCAGTACCGCGATCGAGGATTTACCCGATCCGGACAGACCGGTGAACCACAGCGTGCGCCCCATGGTCAGCCGCTCCCCGGAAGTCACCAGGGATTGGTGGCGCACCGTGTTCGGGGTGGCGGTGCGGGTGGCCGCGGGCGCGGTGTCGCGCACCATGCCGGCTGCGACGGTCACATTGGTGTCGGGGTCGATCAGGATGAACGATCCGGTGGCCGCGTTGCGGGTGTACTCGTCGAGCAGTAGGGGCACCTGGGTGCGCAGGCTCACCCGGCCGAGTTCGTTGAGCTTGAGTGCGGTCGCGCTCTTGTCGCGGTGCAGGGTGTTGACGTCGAGGCGGTAGTCCAGCGCGGTGACCCGCACCCGGGTGGTTCGGGTGGTGTGCTTGATGACGTAATCCCGACCCGGTTCCAGGGTGGCCTCGTCGGCCATCCAGCACACCATCGCGTCGAACTCGGTGCTGGCGTCGGGCTGGTTCTGCGGCCGCGCCAGCAGATCGCCGCGGGAGATGTCGATATCGTCGGCGAGACTGATCGACACCGCCATTGGCGGAAAGGCCTGCGCCACTGGGCCTTCCGGCCCGTCGATGGCCGTGATCCGACTGGTTTTACCGCTGGGCAGCACCACCACCTCGTCGCCGGGGCGCATGATCCCGCTGGCGACGGTGCCGGCATAGCTGCGGTGGTCGGCGTGTTCGCGGGTCTGTGGCCGGATCACGTACTGCACCGGAAAGCGCACGTCGACCAGGTTGCGGTCACCGGCGATGTAGACATCCTCGAGGTGGCTCAGCAGCGGTGGACCGTCGTACCAGGGTGCCTTATCGCTCTTGGTCACCACGTTGTCGCCGTGCAGTGCCGAGATCGGGATGGTGGTGACGTCGTGAATGTCGAGCCGGGCCGCAAAGGCGTGGAACTCGTCGCGAATCCAGTTGTAGCGCTCCTGATCCCAGTCGATGAGGTCCATCTTGTTGACCGCCAGCACGATGTGCTGCACCCCGAGCAGCGAGGCCAGGAAGGCGTGCCGTCGGGATTGCTCCAGTAGTCCGTGACGGGCGTCGACGAGCACGATCACCAACTGGGCGGTGGAGGCGCCGGTGACCATGTTGCGGGTGTACTGCAGGTGCCCCGGGGTGTCGGCGATGATGAATTTCCGCTTGGCGGTGCCGAAGTAGCGGTAGGCCACGTCGATGGTGATGCCCTGCTCACGCTCGGAACGCAGTCCGTCGGTCACCAGAGCGAGGTCGGTGTATTCGTTGCCGCGTTCGCGCGAGGTGCGTTCGACGGCCGCAAGCTGATCCTCCATCACGGCCTTGGAGTCGTACAGCAGCCGGCCGATCAGGGTGGACTTGCCGTCGTCGACCGAACCCGCGGTGGCCAGTCGGAGCAGCGATCCGGTGGGTAGCAGGGACGCCGCGATCGATGTGGTCACGGTCATCAGAAGTAGCCCTCCCGCTTGCGGTCTTCCATACCGGCTTCCGATATCCGGTCGTCGGCGCGGGTGGCGCCGCGTTCGGTGAGCCGCGACAGCGCGGTTTCGGCGATGACGTCCTCGACGCTGACGGCCACCGATTCCACGCAGCCGGTGCAGGTGACGTCGCCGACGGTGCGGAATCGCACCGAGGTCTCGAACACTTCCTCGCCGGCGGCCGGTTGCATGAACTCGTGCACGGCCAGCAGCATGCCGTCGCGGCGGAATACCGGACGGGTGTGCGCGTAGTAGATGCCGGGCAGTGGAATGCTTTCGGCGCCGATGTAGGCCCAGATGTCGTACTCGGTCCAGTTCGACAGCGGGAAGACTCGGATGTGTTCGCCCCTACGGTGCCGGCCGTTGTAGAGGTTCCACAGTTCAGGGCGCTGCGCTTTGGGGTCCCACTGGCCGAACTCGTCGCGGAAGCTGAACACGCGTTCCTTGGCGCGGGCCTTCTCCTCGTCGCGGCGCGCGCCGCCGAACGCGGCGTCGAACTTGTTCTCCCGGATGGCCCGCAGCAGTGTCACGGTCTGCAACGGGTTGCGTGACGGCCCGTTGTCCACCGCCCGGCCGGCGTCAATGTCCTGCTGCACGCTGGCCACCACCAGCCGCACGCCGTGGCGGGCGACGAGTTCGTCGCGGGTGGCGATCACCTCGTCGAAGTTGTGCCCGGTGTCGACATGCATGACCGGAAACGGCAGCCGGCCGGGCGCGAACGCCTTGATCGCCAGGTGCAGCATCACGATCGAGTCCTTGCCGCCGGAGAACAGCAGCACCGGTTTCTCGAACTCGGCAGCGACCTCGCGGATGATGTGGATCGCCTCGGCCTCCAGCGAGCGCAGCTGGCTGAGCTCGTAGCGACCGGCTGTGGGCACCTCAGCTACCGGATTGACCATTGTTTCCTCATAAAGTTGGTACGTTTGACCGGATTTACCGGATTGAGGAGACGTTAGTCAGAACCCATCGGCTGTGTCAACTACCCGAACTACAGCGTGACCTCGGTGAGCTTGCCGGTCGCCACGTCGAAGACGAACCCGCGCAACGAGGTGTGCAGGGTGACGAAGGGGCTGGCCTCGATGCGGCGCAGGGACTGCCGGACGTCCTCATCAATATCCGGAAACGCTTCCGCGGCCCATTCCGGCTTGATCCCGGTCTCGGTCTGAAGGTCGCGCTTGAAGTCGTCGTCGGTGAAAGTCAGCATGCCGCAGTCGGTGTGGTGGATCAGGATGATCTCGCGGGTTCCGAGCAGTCGCTGGCTGATCGCCAGCGAACGGATCTCATCGTCGGTGACCACCCCGCCGGCGTTGCGGATGACATGCGCCTCACCCTCGTTGAGGCCGAGGATGCCGTAGACGTTCATCCGGGCATCCATGCACGCGACCACGGCGACATGCTTGCTCGGCGGCAGTGGCAGCGGCCCGGTGAAGGCCTTGGCGTATGCGGCGTTATTGGCCAGGTATTCGTCGGTGACGCTCACGGCCGCCTCCTGTTTCTCCAATGGGTCGGGTCGTAGCGATGGTAGCGGCAGCCCCAGCACTACCCTGTGCTGCATGCGCCGACCGCCCGAGCACCGCCGATGACGCGGTTCCTGGCGCGCCGACTGGGCAACTACATCGTGCTGCTGGCACTGGCTTCATTCCTGACATTCACCCTGACGTCGCTCACCTTCACCCCGCTCAACAACCTGCTGCAGCGCAACCCGCGCCCGCCGCAGGCCGTGATCGACGCCAAGGCCGCCGAGTTGGATCTGGACAAGCCGGTGCCGCTGCGCTACGCGCACTGGGTATCCGGCGCGGTCCGCGGCGATTTCGGCACCACGGTCAACGGCCAACCGGTCTCCGACGAACTGTGGCGACGCATCGGCGTGAGCTTGCGACTGCTGGTGATCGGCTCGATCGTGGGCACAGTGATCGGTGTGCTGGTGGGCGCCTGGGGCGCGGTCCGCCAATACCGAATGTCGGATCGGGTGATCACCGCACTGTCGCTGCTGATCATCAGCACACCGACGTTCGTGCTGGCCGGTCTGCTGATCCTGGCGGCACTGCGGGTCAACTCGGTGCTGGGCGTGCAACTCTTCGAATACACCGGTGAGACCTCCCCGGACGCCGTCGGCGGGCCGTGGAATCAATTCGTCGACCGGGTGCAGCACCTGGTGCTGCCCACCATGACCCTGGCGCTGATGGCGATCGCCGGCTACAGCCGCTATCAGCGCAACGCGATGCTCGACGTGCTCGGCCAGGACTTCATCCGCACGGCGCGAGCCAAAGGCCTGACCCGGCGCCAGGCACTGTTCACACACGGCCTGCGCACCGCGCTGATCCCGATGGCGACGCTGTTCGCCTACAGCGTCGCCGGCCTGGTGACCGGAGCGGTGTTCGTGGAGAAGATCTTCGGCTGGCACGGTATGGGCGAGTGGGTGGTGCAGGGAATCTCCACCCAGGACACCAACATCGTCGCCGCCATCACGGTGTTCTCCGGTGCCGTGGTGCTGCTGGCCGGTCTGCTCTCCGATGTCATCTACGCGATCCTCGATCCGCGGGTGCGGGTGACATGACCGAATCCGCCCTGCCCGCTGACGTCGACAGCTCCCCCGTCGACCCCGCGGAGTTCGTCTCCCGGCGCACCCTGGTGGCACGACGGTTCGCGCGAAATCGGTGGGCTGTCATCGCGTCTGCGGTGCTGGTGCTGCTGTTCATCGGGTGCTACGCGTTACCCCCACTGCTGCCGTATTCCTATACCGATCTGGATTTCTACGCGCTGCAGACACCACCGAGTCCGGCACACTGGTTCGGCACCAACGCATTGGGCCAGGATGTTCTGGCCCAGGTCCTGCGGGGCATGCAGAAGTCAATGCTGATCGGTCTGTGTGTGGCGGTGATCTCGACGCTGATCGCGGCGACCGTCGGGTCGATCGCCGGCTATTTCGGCGGCTGGCGTGACCGGGCGCTGATGTGGTTCGTGGATCTGCTGCTGGTGGTGCCCAGCTTCATCCTTATCGCGATCGTCTCGCCTCGGACCAAGAGTTCGGCCAATGTCGCTCTGCTGATCGTGCTGCTGGCCGCATTCAGTTGGATGATCTCGTCCCGCATGGTGCGCGGCCTGACGATGAGCCTCCGCGAACGCGAATACGTCCAAGCCGCGCGGTATATGGGCGTACCGAACCGACAGATCATCGCTCGCCACATCCTGCCCAACGTGGCCTCGATCCTCATCATCGACACCGCGCTGAATGTGGGTGGCGCGATCCTGGCCGAAACAGGTTTGAGCTTCCTGGGATTCGGCGTGCAGCCGCCGGATGTGTCGCTGGGCACGCTGATCGCCGACGCCACCAAGTCGGCGACCACCTTCCCGTGGGTGTTCCTGTTCCCCGCCGGAGTGCTGGTGACAATCCTGATGTGCGCCAACCTCGCCGGTGATGGTCTGCGTGATGCCTTCGACCCGGGCAGCAGCAATCTGCGGCAACGCCGCACGAGGGTCAATCTGCGGCACCGCCGCGCGGGGAAGCCGACGTGAGCACTCCCCTGCTCGAGGTCGACAACCTCGCGGTCACGTTTCCCACCGATGGCGGTGACCTGTATGCCGTTCGGGGCCTGAGCTATCACATCGCGCCCGGGGAGGTGGTGGCGATGGTCGGTGAGTCCGGGTCGGGCAAGTCGGCGGCGGCGATGGCGGTGATCGGCTTGCTGCCGCCCTACGCCGAGGTGTCCGGCTCGGTCCGATTGGGCGACAAGGAATTACTGGGTAGCTCCGATGCGGACATGTCGACGATCCGCGGGGCGCGTATCGGCACGGTGTTCCAGGACCCGATGTCTGCACTGACCCCGGTGTACACCGTGGGTGATCAAATCGCCGAAGCGATCACGGTGCATCACGCCGAGGTGGGTAGGGCTGACGCGCGGCGACGGGCCGTCGAACTCATGGACCTCGTCGGTATCACCGCGGCCGAGACGCGGGCGCGGTCCTTTCCGCACGAACTCTCCGGCGGTGAGCGGCAACGGGTGGTGATCGCGATCGCCATCGCCAATGACCCGGACCTGATCATCTGCGACGAGCCGACCACCGCCCTCGACGTCACGGTGCAGGCGCAGATCCTGGAGGTACTCAAAACCGCCCGCGATGTGACCGGCGCCGGGGTGCTGATCATCACCCACGACCTGGGCGTGGTGGCCGAGTTCGCTGACCGGGCATTGGTGATGTACGCCGGCCGAGCGGTCGAGACGGCATCGGTGACAGACCTGTACGCAGACCGCCGAATGCCCTACACCGCAGGACTTCTGGGCTCGGTGCCGCGGCTGGCCGCAGCCCGCGGCGAACGGCTGGTGCCGATCCCGGGTGCGCCGCCGTCGCTGGTGACACTGCCGCCCGGGTGCACGTTCGCGCCGCGCTGCCCGTTGGCCGCCGACGAGTGCCGCACCACTGAGCCAGAACTGAGACCCGTCGCACCGGGGCATGCGGCGGCCTGCATCCGCACCGACCGGGTGGTCGGGCGCAGCGCCGCGGAGATCTTCGGGGTGACCACGCAACCGCCGATCGCCGACGACCGCTCCGAAACGGAGATCGTGGTGCGGGTCAAGGATCTGTCCAAAACCTTTGCCCTGACCAAGGGTGTGGTGTTTCGCCGCCGGATCGGCGAGGTTCGCGCGGTCGACGGTATCGACTTCGAGGTGCCGCGCGGACAGACGCTCGGCATCGTCGGCGAGTCCGGGTCGGGAAAATCCACCACACTGCACGAGATCCTGGAACTGCGCGCCCCGCAGTCCGGCTCAATCGAGGTGCTGGGTACCGATGTCGCGACGCTGAGCACCCAGCGCCGCCGGGAACTGCGCCGCGATCTGCAGGTGGTGTTCCAGGACCCGGTGGCGGCCCTGGATCCCCGGCTGCCGGTGTCCGATATTCTCGCGGAGCCGTTGGGCGCCAACGGTTTCGACAAAGGTTCCACCGATGCCCGCGTCGCCGAGTTGCTGGAGATCGTCGGGCTCTCCCGCGCCGACGCCAGCCGGTACCCGGGCGATTTCTCCGGCGGCCAGAAACAGCGGATCGGTATCGCCCGGGCATTGGCGCTGCAGCCGAAGATCCTCGCACTCGACGAGCCGGTGTCGGCTCTGGACGTCTCCATTCAGGCCGGCATCATCAACCTGCTGCTGGACCTGCAGCGCGAATTCGACCTGACCTATCTGTTCGTCTCTCACGACCTGTCGGTGGTCAAGCACCTGGCCCACCGGGTGGCGGTGATGCAGCACGGCAAGATCGTGGAGTACGGCGAGGCCGAGCAGGTGTTCGCCGATCCGCGCCACCCGTATACCCGGGCATTACTCGCCGCTATCCCCCAGCCGGATCCGAATCGCCGCTAGCATCAGTGCCGTGAACATGCGAACAGACACACAATCGCACTCAATACGGCGCACGAGGACGAGTTTGCGTCTGCTCGCGGTAGGAATGGCGGCGACGCTGGTGGTGGCCGGTTGCTCATCCGGCCAGCAGTCCGCGCCGTCGGCGGGCGGTAACGCCGAACTCGGATCGGCCAGCGATACCAACCCGCAGGACCCGACCACCCTGGCTCAGGGCGGGAATCTGAGATTGGCCATCGGCGCGATGCCGTCGAACTTCAACACCCTCAACCTCGACGGAAATGAGGCCGACACCGCAGGCGTGCTGCGGCCCACCATGCCGCGGGCGTTCGTCATCTCCCCCGACGGGTCGATGAAGGTCAACAACGACTACTTCACGAATGTGGAGCTGACCACAACCGACCCGCAGGTGGTGACCTACACCATCAATCCGAAGGCCACCTGGTCCGATGGCGCGCCGATCACCTGGGAGGACATCGCCGCCCAGATCAGCGCCACCAGCGGTAGGGACAAGGCGTTCGCGATCGCCTCCCCCAACGGCTCCGACCGGGTGGCATCGGTGACCCGCGGCGTCGACGATCGGCAAGCCGTGATGACCTTCGCCCAGCATTACCCGGAGTGGCGCGGCATGTTCGCCGGTAACACCATGCTGCTGCCCAAGAGCATGACCACCAACCCGGACGTCTTCAACAAGGGACAGCTTGAGGCGCCCGGACCGTCCGCGGGGCCGTTCATGGTGTCGAATGTCGACCGCACCGCACAGCGAATCACGTTGACCCGCAACCCGAAATGGTGGGGCACCCCGCCGATACTGGACTCATTCACCTTCTTGGCACTCGATGACGCCGCACGGATCCCCGCGCTGCAGAACAAGACCATCGACGCCACCGGCATCTCGTCACTGGATGAGCTGCAGATCGCCCGCAGCACCGACGGGATCTCGATCCGGCGCGCCCCGGGCCCCAGCTGGTATCACATGACCTTCAACGGCGCGCCCGGTGCGATCCTGTCGGATAGGGCATTACGGCAGGCAGTCGCCAAAGGCATCGACCGCCAGGCCATCGTCAGCGTGACCCAGCGTGGACTGGTGGACAGCCCGACACCGCTGGGCAACCACGTCTTCGTCGCCGGCCAGGAGGGCTATCAGGACAACAGCGCCGTCGTCGCCTACGACCCGGAGAAGGCCAAAACCGAACTCGATGCCCTCGGCTGGAAGCTCAACGGCCAGTTCCGCGAGAAGGACGGTAAGACACTGGTGATCCGTGATGTGCTCTACGACTCCCAGACCGGTCGGCAGGTGGCGCAGGTGGCGCAAAGCAACCTCGCCCAGATCGGGGTGAAGTTGGAACTGGATGTCAAGTCCGCCGACGGGTTCTTCACCAACTACGTCAACGTCGGCGACTTCGATATCACCCAGTTCTCCTGGGTGGGTGACGCATTCGCACTGTGCTGTTTGAATCAGATTTTCACCACCGACGCGGAGAGCAACTTCGGCAAGATTTCCTCACCGGCGATCGACGCCAAGGTCGAGGAGGTGCTCGACGAGCTGGACCCGGCGAAGGCCCGCGCTCTGGCCAACGATGTGGACACGATGCTCTGGGAAGAGGTCTTCAGTCTTGCGCTCTACCAGTCGCCGGGCAATGTGGCGGTGCTGAGCAAGCTGGCCAACTTCGGCCCATCCGGCGTGGGCGACTTGGATTACAGCACAATCGGTTTCATGAAATAGCGCGCGTTACGCCGAACCGCGGTAGCGCGGCCGCCAGCCGGGCCGCTGCAGCCAATGCCGACCTGGCCAACCTAATCGACGCGCCCGCCGGCAGTCGATCGAGAGCATCCGCCTGCGCCGGCAGCGATTCCGCTCGACCGCCCGCCACAGCTGCGAGGATCCGCAGCGCGGCCTCATCCTGGGAGTCCAGGATGCTGTGTGCGGCAGTCGGCAACGACACCATTGTCGACGCCGGCACCAGTTCAGCGATCCGCAGCGCCACGGTCGTCGGCGTGACAAGGTCGCGCCCGCCGGACACCATCACCGTGGGCCACCCGAACCCGGGCATCTCTGCGACGAGGTCGAAGGGCTCTGCCTCAAACCCGATGGCGGCCGCAGGCACCCCACGCCAGGTGAGTGTGGTGTCCAGCGGCAGTCCGTCCGGGATTCCGGCGAAGTTCAGTTCGCGAAATCCGATCGGTGCGACGAGGTCGGATTCGTTGTGGAACAACACTTTCCGGTGTGCCACGCTCACGGTGACGAGCCGCATCGCCGACCACAGCAGGCGCCGCCCATCGAGGAGCAGATCGAGATGGCGCCCGAGCAGATCGGCGCCACCGATGCCATAGATACCCGCCGCGATGGTCAGGTCCGCGGGCCCGAACGCGCCAGCCTCGGTCAGCGCCCGAACCTTGGCCGCCAGTGCCGAGTCGTCATGCCACAGTAGTTCCCGGCAAGCATGCCGAACGACCTGAAAGTCATTGTGGTTCAACAGCGGGGAATCCAACACCATGGCGTGTACCCGATCCCGGTGCCGCACCCCCATGCCGGCTGCCAGGTAGCTTCCGTAGGAGGCTCCGTAGACCACGGCGGTGTCGACACCGGTGTCATCAAGCACCGCGGCGATATCGTCGAGGACCGCAGTGATGGTCAACGACTCCGACGGAAGGTCGGCGCCGGAGTCGTCGCGCCGTGACATCCCGACGCCTCGATGCTCAACCATGATGACATCGAGGCCCCTCTCGGCTGCTCGCCTCCGAAAGCCCTGATAGGGCCCGATGGAAGCCATGCCGGGGCCGCCGGGGATGATCACCGACGGCGTCGGGCTCACCGGTCCGGTGCGTACGTAATGCAGGTCGAACCGCTCGTCGGCGCCCGCCGTCACGGGCCGCCGGATCGAGGCGACGCCCGGTAGTGCGGCCAGCTGTCGGTAGCGGCGGTTGGCGATCGAACCAGCCGGAGTCATCTGCCGATTGTGCCAAGGGAAGACAGTCCCGCGCTCGTTCATCCCCTCGCCAGGAGTTCGCGCAACGTGGGTAGGACCCGCTGATCCTTGGGTCGGTTGGCGGCCTGTTTGGAGCGAATCACATCGCCGAGGGAGGCGATCTCGACGATGCTGTCGTAGAGCTCGGTGCGGGTGGCGCCCCGATGTAAGTCGGCGTAGCCGTGGGTACCGGAGGGCTGGAAGGCGATGTCGAGATCGCCGGCGTCGGTCACCAGGTTCCATGTCTGGGCGCCGGCCAATGCCTGAGCGTCGCACGCGAACGGCAGGCCCGGTGGCACGGATTCGGTCCGAATCCGTGCGTTGAGCTCAGACAGCGCCGCCGCGAGCCGAGTGAGATTGACTCCGTCGGTAGCGGGCGTGATGTCAGCGTCCTCCGTGGGAAAAGGCGACCCGTGAAACACCGCGGCCAGCCCGCCGATCAGTACGTAGACCACCCTGTGGCGATACAGGGTCGCGAACAGCCGCTCAAGATCAAGGTCCACGTCAGGACCGCCCCACTCGGCGCAACACACCAAGCTGTCGGATCACCTTGGCGTGGCGATCCAGCCGCTGCTGGCCCGACAGCGTGACCAGGCGGACCGCCTGGGCCATGTCGCTGCTATCGCGCTCGACGATGTGGAACTCCAGATCCAATCCGCACAAACGAACGATCCGGATGACGTCGTCGAGACTGACCGCGCTGCGGCCCGCTTCCCAGCGTGCGATAGCGGGCTGCGCCAGACCAGCCCTGCTGGCCAGCTCGGTTTGAGTCAGGCCCGCACGCTGCCGGGCCTCGCGGATCAACTGAGCACCGTATGCAGCCATGCCGCCTAACATAACAGAAACGTTATATCCATGGCCGGCGTCCGCGGCGGCCTGATCGCCGGCTTCGACGAGGTGCTGGCGCTAGCCGACTAACTCGGGAACGAGTTCACGCCAGCAATTCGATGACTGTCGCGTTTCGGACACCGCTGTAGCGGTCTGGCTGACAGGTCAGCAGGATCACCTGACCGCGCTCGCCGACTGAGTTGAATACCTCGCCCATGCTGATCAGCCGCTCCGGGTCGGCAAATCCGAGTGCGTCGTCGATAACCACGGGGACGGTGTCCGCGTCCGCCACCATCGCGGCACCGGTCAGTCGCACCATGATGGCCAGTTGTTCCCTGGTGCCGGTGGACAGCGAGCCGTAGGGCACGGTGCGCCCGTCGAGTGTGCGCGACTCGATGGACAGGTCGGGGTTGATGTCCAGTTTGACGGACTCGTTCTGAAACACGATGCGCCCCAGCCGTTCCAGTTCGGTCCGAAACGGTTCCACGTAGCGCTGTTGGATGTTCTCGCGGTGCTTGATCATGGTCGTCCGCAAGAATTTGGCGGCCTCGGCGCGATCGCGGATGGCGTCATGCTCGGCACCGATACGCCGCAGCGCGGCCTCGGCGTCATCCAGCTGGCCCTGGCGGCCCTCCGCTCCAATGATCTCCCACTGCGCGGTCAGCGCGTCGATCTCCTTGTCGGCGGCTGCGAGTTCGCCGGCGATATCCCTCTCCGCCCGGATTGCAGCAGCCAGTTCGGCGGCTACGTCGTCGGGGTTGCCGGCTTGATACTCCGCCGTCAACGCGGCCAGCTGTTCGTCGGCAGTG
>Ga0304730_1002036_pt1 | contig 14781 bp, 12 predicted proteins | sample M_130628_MF_Meta_FD_190474 | JGI IMG/M metagenome (GOLD analysis project Ga0304730, IMG submission 190474) | Freshwater microbial communities from Lake Montjoie, Canada to study carbon cycling - M_130628_MF_MetaG (v2) (version 2) | ecosystem: Environmental > Aquatic > Freshwater > Lake | place...
AATTTTGCAATTGCTATAGGAAATGGTACAGCAAGTACAAATCAAGGATTTTATAGTACAGCAATTGGATATCAAGCAGGTGATTTTTCACAAGCAAGTGCAAGTATTGCTATTGGATATTTTGCAGGAGCAACTCTTCAAGGTACAAATGCGATAAGTATAGGTACATCTGCAGGAGCATATACACAACAATCAGGTGCTATAGCAATTGGTTTTGAATCAGGATTATATACACAAGGTGCTAATGCAATTGCAATAGGTATTAAAGCAGGTGTATATACACAAAGTCAACAATCAATAGCAATAGGTGTAAATTCTGGATTTTATTTTCAAAATACTTCAGCTTTAGCAATAGGTTCTGATGCTGGGTATACATCACAGGGTTCAAATGCAATTGCTATAGGAAATTCAGCAGGTGCATATGGACAAGGTACTGGTCCAGGAGGTGCAGGTGCAGGTACTATTGCAATTGGTTTAAATGCTGGTCAAACTAATCAGGTTGCAAATTGTATTGCAATTGGTAAAAATGCAGGTGCAAATTCACAAGGTGTTGGTCCAACAGTTGGACAATCATTTCTAGGTGAGTGTATAGCTATTGGTGATGGTGCTGGACAATTTACACAAGGTGCATATTCCGTTGCTATTGGAAATAATAGTGGTCAGTCAAATCAAAATTATATTAGTATTGCTATTGGAGCAAATTCGGGTCGATATAATCAAGGTACTAGTGCAGTTGCAATAGGAGATCAAGCAGGTAATACTGGACAAACACAATATGCTATTGCAATAGGATATCAAACAGGTATATCTGGACAAGGTGATAGTGCAGTTGCGATTGGATATCAGTCAGGTGAAACAGCACAAGGTGCAAATTCAGTTGCTATTGGTGTAAATGCAGGTCAAACAAATCAAAAAACAGGAAGTATAGCAATTGGATACAATGCTGGTTCAGTTTCACAAGGTGCTGGTCTTGGTAATCTTAATGGAATTGCAATAGGTGTAAGTGCAGGTCAAACAAATCAAGGAAATAGTTCAATAGCAATAGGTTGGAATGCAGGACAAAGTTCACAAGGTATTAATGGTGGTCAAGGTAATTGTATTGCAGTTGGTTATCAATCTGGTCAAATATATCAAAATCCATTTAGTATTTCAATTGGATCTAATGCAGGGCAATATACACAAGGAACATATTCACTTGCTATTGGGTATCAAGCAGGTATTTTTAGACAAAATACAAATTCTGTTTCTATTGGATATAATGCAGGAGCAACAAACCAAGGTGGAAATAGCGTTGCAATAGGAATATCATCAGGAGGAACAAATCAAGGATTAAATGCAGTTGCAATTGGTAATTCAGCAGGTGGAAATACACAAGGATCAGGGTCTATTGCAATAGGTTATCAAGCAGGTTTAACAAATCAAGCAGCAAATGCAATTGCAATTGGTGCTTTAGCAGGAAGTTCTTTACAATCAGAAAATGCTATAGCATTAGGTCAAAGTGCAGGATTTTATTTTCAAAATACTGGTGCAATTGCAATAGGATATCAAGCAGGTCAAAGTTTTCAAGGATCTTATGGTATTGCAATAGGATTTCAAGCAGGACGAACTGGTCAATCAACAAATGCAATAGCAATTGGATACCAATCAGGATCTTATGAAGAATCATCTACAACTTGGGCACAAGTAACTACTGGTAATATTCCAACAACTTCTACAAATGTTTATACAGCAGTTTCTGCTTCTGGTCAATATATGTATGCTTCAACTTCAGCATCAAATGGATGTTATATTTCAACAAATTTTGGAGCAACATTTACACAAATATCAAATGCACAATTAGCAACAGCAACTAATTGGTGGAGTATTAAAACAAATGGTAGTGGTCAATATAGCATTGTAGCAAATGGAACTACTGTATATTTATCTTCAGATTATGGATCAACATGGGCAGCAGTTTCTGGTCTTACAGGTAATAACATATATATTACATATGTAAGTTATACTGGTCAATATATGTTTGCAACAACTCATTTTTTTGGTCTTAATGTTTCATTTAATTACGGTGTTACATGGTCACAAGTTCCAACTGGACAAATACCAACTAGTCTTTTAACATCAGGTCCATCTTGTTCTTGGAATGGTCAATATCAACTTTGTCTAACACAAAGTTCAAGTACTTATAAATCATCAAATTTTGGAAGTACATGGACAGCAATTGCAAATGCACAAATTCCAACAGCAGCAAGTGGTACTGGTTCTAATATGTCAGCATCTGGTGAATATCAAGTTGTAGCAACAAATTCAGCAAATGGATGTTATCTTTCTTCAGATTATGGAACAACATGGACACAAATATCAAATGGTCAATTACCAACAGCAACTACATATCTTGATGTTGGAATTTCAGCAACTGGTCAGTATATGGCAACAACGACTAATGCAAATGGTGTATATGTTTCATATACATTTGGAATTAATTGGCAAAAAATACTTGTTGGAGTTCCTACAAGTGTTGATTTTGTAGGTATTTCAATGTCTGCATCTGGACAATATCAACTTGCTGGATCAAATAATGCATCTGGTGCATATATTTCAAGAAATTCTGGACAAGGTATTCAAAATATTTCTATTGGAACATTGTCAGGATATACAAATCAAGGAATTAATTCAATAGCAATTGGTTCAAATTCAGGTCAAACAAATCAAATAGGATCTGGAATAGCAATTGGTCAATTAGCAGGTGGAAGTAATCAAAATAATGCAATAGCAATTGGTAATTTAGCAGGTAAAAATACACAAGCATATTCAGCCATTGCTATTGGTACTGCAGCAGGAAATATAAATCAATCTTTATTTGGTATTGCTATTGGTGATAGTGCAGGACAAACTAATCAATCTCAATATACTGTAGCAATTGGAACTGCAGCAGGAAATGTAAATCAAAATAGTTCTGGAATAGCAATAGGATATTTAACAGGTCAATTTAATCAAGGTACAAATACAGTAGCAATTGGTACAAATGCAGGACAAACTGCACAAGGTACAAGTGCAATTGCTATAGGTACAACAGCTGGACAATTTTCTCAAAGTCCATTTGCTGTTGCTATTGGTAATAATTCAGGAAAATATACCCAAGGAGGGCAAGGAATTGCTATTGGTAATAATTCAGGATTGTATAGTCAAGGACTTTATGGAATTGGAATTGGAACTGGTGCAGGTCAAACAAATCAAGGACAAGATGGTATTGCAATTGGACGTGAGTCAGGACAATCTGGACAAGGTATAGGTGCAATAGCAATTGGATTTCAAGCAGGTAATACATTACAAGGACAATATGGAATTGCTATAGGTGCAAATACAGGTGAAACACTACAAGGTTCAGGTGCTGTTGCTATAGGGATAAATGCAGGTACATCAGGTCAAGGTCTAAATGCAGTAGCAATTGGTGTGAATGCCGGTTATACAAATCAAGGATCTGCTGGTGTAGCAATTGGTTTTGGTGCAGGATATACAAATCAAGGTGTTAATGCAGTTGCAATGGGTGTAAATGCAGGATTTACAGGACAAGGATCTGCTGGTATTGCAATTGGATATCAAGCAGGATTTACAGGACAAGGTATAGGTGCAATAGCAATTGGACGTTTAGCAGGACGTACAAATCAAACAGCTGGAAGTATAGTTTTAAATGGAACAGCAGTTGCAATAAATGGAATACAAGCAGGTACTTATATAAGTCCAGTTCGATCAGCTGCTCAAACAACATTTACTCAAGCAGCAAATACAGTAAATTTAATGTTATATAATACAACAACAAATGAAATAGGATATTCAGGTACTGCAACAACAACTGCAAAAACATTTGTTATAGACCATCCTACTAAACCTGAAAACTTTCTTATCCATGCATGTTTAGAAGGACCTGAATGCGGTGTTTATTATCGTGGTAAAGGAATAGTTGAAACAGAGGTTATTGTTAAATTACCAGATTATGTTGAACATTTAGCAAAAAATTTTACAGTTCATTTAACACCAATTAATGGATTTGCAGAACTTTGGAGTTCAGAAGTTAAGAATGGTAAATTTATAGTTCATTCAAATAAAAAATGCGAATTTAATTGGGTTGTTTATGGAACTAGAAATAATATTGAAGTTGAACCATATAAATCAATTACAAAAGTACATGGTTCTGGTCCATATAAATGGATTTAGGTAATAATTTTAAATATTAAATAATCTTAAAAATAAAAAAAATATGAAAATTTATTTTTTAGATTATTATCATCCATACGCAGGTCTTTGTAACCAACTTTATCTTATAACTAATCATATCCATGATGCTTATAATAAGGGAGTTGAATTATTTATAAATAAATTTAATGTTGATATTTTTAATAAAAAGAGAGTACCTGTTGAAGAAGTTATAGATATTAATAAAACAAATGAAAATATTTTAAAATTATGTGGAAAAAAGATTTTAAAAACAGAATGTCCAGAAACTGTTGAATATATTCCACGACTTTGTATTTATCCTGTTAGTAGTATAGAATTTCTAAATTGTTTGGAATTTCATGGATCCATACTTTCAGATGTAAATAAATTAAAAAGTATATTTCAAAATGGTTATTATTCAATTCACTTTCGATTAGATATTGATGCAATTATTCATTATACATTTGGAAAAGAAGTTTATAATGAATTCATGGATCTTTGTAATAATTCATCCATTTTGGCAAAAGAATTTTTTAATACTTTAAATAAACAAAGAATTGAAAAATACTGTAATTTTTTAATGCATCAATACTTTTTACTTATTAAACATTTTGGATTTGATAAAACTTGGTATATATCAACTTCTATTACAAAAGATAATATCCATGAACCAATGAAAATTTATTTAAATTTACTTACTAAATTTATTTTAGATAATAAAGGTATTTATTATATACCACCAAAAATTTATCAAGAACGTGAATTAAATGCTTTAGTTGATCTATTAGTTTTACGAGATTCTGAAAAAATGATTGGTTTTGAAGGATCTTCCTTTTCAGAAGGGTACTGTTTAAAAGTTAATAGTATTCGTAAAGTTACAAAAGAATATCTCTTTGTAAAAGAATATAACATATAATGAAATTTTTAAATGAAATTGATCTTTTACAATTTTTTTCAAATGAATATATAAAACCAAAAAGTAAAGTTTTAGTTTTAGGTTGTAAATCTATTTTTAAAGAAATTCAATTAATGATAGAATTTATAGATTCTGAAATATTTTTTGTTAATCAAACATTTCATGAAGAAGCACATTTTACTGCAAATTATAATAATTTACCTTTTGAAGAAAATTCATTTGATACAATTATAAATTTTACTGATGAATTAAATTATCCACAAGCAAAACTTGTAAGTTATTTATTTCAATTTTTGAAAGAAAATGGAACTTTTCTCACAAAGGATGAAATATTAAATGGTATTGATTATTATAATTTAAATTCGGAAATATTTACTATTTTAAAAAATTAATAAAAATAAAAATGAACTCTTGTAATTGTAAGAATATTAATGGTGTTATTTATATTTGTAAATCTTGTTATCTACTTTCATGGAATGGGTATGACTTTTAATTATTAATTTCAATCTTTAATCTTTTTAAAAAATTTACCATCAGGACCGCATAAATTATCATCTAAACGACAAATTTGTGTATCAACATAATGTGTATAATCATAAGTAATTGGTGCAAATCTGTATTTAAATAATGTACAAACCATATGATCACTATTAGGTAAATTATTTACTGAATACATACAATCTTTACATGCAGGTAGTGAAACATAATTTATTAGTGGTGGTGGGTCATTTTTGTATTGAGTTTTAACAACTCGTTTATTTGGGATCTTCGAAGAAAAAGTTTTCATTTTTTTGTTTAAATTTAATTATTTTATTTTTTAAGTTAATTTTTATATTTAGATATTTTAAAATGAATCTAGAACATAGAATGCAAAATCAAAGACTTTTTACTGCTGCTTCTTTTGGTGATATTGATATAGCACGTTCAGCACTTCAAAATGGTGCTAATGTAAATACACAGGATCATTTTTCTCGTAAATCACCTCTTATGGTTGCAGCAATGCATCATCATTTTGATCTTGTTCGTTTTTTTGTTGAAAATGGTGCAAATGTTCTTTTAACAGATAACAATGGAGAAAATGCAGAAGATCACACTTTAATTATTGCTAATTTTGGTGATGTTCATAATGTAGCACGAATAAGAGATTATCTTCATAGACAAATTCGTGCTCGACAAAATGTAGCACGTCGTTGGCAATTAGTTCGTGATGATATTGTAAATAATAGACACAGAAGAAATCGAGCAATTCAAGAAGGTGCTCCTGAAAATCAAATTGAATATATACTTTCTGAATCAGGAGAACAAAGAACACGTTCAAATAAAAAACGTTTAAAACGTGTTATTGAAAGTACTAATAAAAGACTTCGTGGATTAGAATTTGGTAAAGTAAAGCATTGTTTAAGTCTTATGGAATTAAAAAGAGATCTTAAAAAAGTTTTAAAATAAAATAAAGGTTTAAGTTAAAATGGATCATTTTCGTTTAAAATCTTGGTTACCTTTACAAGATTTATTAGATAGTCGTAAAATGTATTTTATAGCAGCAAATCCATCACCTGGTGCCATTGAATTAATAAAAAAACTTAATTATTTTAGATCATCTTCAACTTGGGATTATTTATGTGCAAATGAATATGCTATTGATTTAGTACTTGAAAACCTTGATACTATTAAAATTAATTGGGAAAAATTACAACAAAATACTTCCTCAAGAGCAATTGCATTACTTCGTCAAAATCCTGAAAAACTAAATACTTATTTTAGATATTTATCAGGAAATATAAACCCAGAAGCAATTGCATTATTACGTGAAAATTTCAATCTTATTGATTGGAACTTATTATCAGCAAACCCAAGTGCTATTGATCTTATAGTTGAAAATATTACTCTACTAGTTAATTGGATGGATTTATCAGCAAATCCATCTCCTACTGCTATTGAACTTTTACGTGAAAATCTTAATCGAATTAATTGGAAAAAATTATCAACAAATACATCTCATGGTGCTATTAAAATTTTACGTGAAAATCCTGAACGTATTGATTGGCAATTTTTATCAGCAAACCCAAGTGCTATTAAACTTTTACGTGAAAACCCTCAACATATTGATTGGAAATTATTATCAATGAATCCATCTCCTCTTGCTATTGAAATGTTACATAATAATCCTGAACATATAAATTGGCAATTTTTAGTTCAAAATAAATCACCACGTGCTATGGATTTAATTAAACAACAATATTTATTAGATAAAACAAAAATTAATATAGTATATTTAATGAAAAATCCAAATATATTTGATAATGTTGATAATTCTGCAATTAAAATACAAAAAGCATATCGTGACAAACAACTTAGAATTAAACAAGAACAAATGAGATTAGCAAAAAAAGCATCTAGAGCAATAAAATATGCACCACCTGGACAATTTCATCCATCTTTTCCAGGTGGTCAAAAATATCTAGAAGCAAATGAAAGATGGGAACGTTATCATTCATTTGGTAAAAGAAAAGTTCGTTTAAGTCTGAAACAATTAAAAAGAGATCTTAAAAAAGTAAGTTAATTTAATTTTAAAATTTAATTGAAATAAAATAAAATTTAAAGTTAAAGTTAAAGTTAAAATGACAGACAATATTTATACAACAAAAAATTCTAAAGAACTTATTTTAAGATTATTTAATGATAATATATATGGTCAAATTAATAATGAAACTTACGGTGAATATGATACAATTTTTGTTTTTTTAAGAAATAATGAGTCATTTACTATTTCATCTTCTGAGAATCCAGGTCAATATTATTTTATATTTACTAACGATGGTATTTTACAACCAATTATATATGAAAAATTTGAATCTGTTGCAGATCCAGATAATGATGATAGAGTAGATAGGGTAATTTTTAAAACTAAAAGAGATTTAAAATATATTTTAGATCATTTAAGATTTAAAGTAATTAAAAACATTAGATATTATCATGGAGATATTGCTGGTGAAAAACAAATAAATTATTTAGTTAAAAAACAAGGTGCTACATATACTGAATACAATATTACTCGTGATGAATATCGTGATGCACAAAAAATGGTTAAACTTTATAAAAACTACAACAATGCAATTCCAGCACTTAAAAATAAATTAATATCAAGAAGAGCAAATAATCAATGGAATATTGTTCGTAATGATGTAAATAATAAAAATCGTTTAATAAGAAGAAATGAAAATTTTATTATTGATCGAAGTAATCTTCCAGGAGATATTGCTAAACGTATTGCTAGATTAAGTATAAATTCTTTTGGTCGTCATCGTCGTGGTAGGAAAACTGTTCGTTTAAGTCTTAAACAATTAAAAAGAGATCTTAAGAAAGTAAGTTAATTTAATTTTAAATTTTAATTGAAATAAAATAAAATTTAAAGTTAAAGTTAAAGTTAAAATGCCTAATAATGGATATAAAATTCCTAAGAAAAAAGTTACATTAAAATATAAACCACTACCAGATGTATTAAGACCTATATCACAAAATATTTTTGATGCAATTAATTTTGGTGATATAGATCGTATTCGTTATTTACTTGAGAAAGGACATGTTAATCATAAATCAAATGGAATGGTTCCAATTTTACTTGCATGTATGAATGGTAATGTTAATATAGTTAGACTTATACTTGGATATAGTCCAGATCTTGATGTATATGTTGGTCCATCACCTGGTACAACTTTACTAGTTCAACTAATTGGACATATAGTAAGTCGTCGTTTTCCAGAAAATAAATATAATGATTTTATTAAAATTTTAAAACTTCTTCTTGATTCTGGTGCTGATATAGATGAAATGGCACCTGGACCAAGGATCACACCACTTATGGCAGTTATTCTTCGTAATAATTTAGAATTACTAAAAATTCTTCTTAAATATCATCCTAATTTATATATTCGTAATTTTAGAGGTGAAACTGTATTTGATATAGCAAGTCCAGAAATTCTTAATATTTTAAATGAATATCGTAATAAATATGCTAAACAAATTCAACAAGAATTTCGTAAATCAAAAACATATAATGAATATTTTTATCATCCAGATAAACTTAAAGAACAAGGGCATTTTAATAATTTAGAATTTGGTAAAAACAAGAAAAAGTCAAATATTCCCAATAATTCAGGTCTTGGACTTAAAGAATTAATTTTAAAATTATTTAATGATCATATATATGGTCAAATTAGTAATCAGGAAATTAATAAATTTGATTCAATTTTTATTTCTTTAAAAAATAGAGATCAAATTCGTATTCATACTACTGAATTTAATGGTAAATATGATATTAATGTTTTTGGAATGAATATTTTACCACAATCTATATATGATAAATATGGAAATCGAGAAGATATGGATGATCCAAAATTTAAAAGTTTAAGATTTAAAACTAAAAAAGAGTTTGAAGATATTATAGATACTATAAAATTTAATGATATTAAAAATATTAAATATTTTTATGAAAATCAATCAGGTAGAAAAGAAATAAATTATTATACTAAAAGACCTGGAAATACTAACAGTTTTGGTAAAAGAAAAGTTCGTTTAAGTCTCAAACAGTTAAAAAGAGATCTTAAAAAAGTAAGTTAATTTAATTTTAAATTTTAATTCAAATAAAATAAAATTTTAAGTTAAAAATGGAAAATACTTTTGTTTGGAAATTGACCCCATGGGGAAAACAGTTTTTTGCTGATGAGTGGAAAAATGATTACGAAGAATTACAAAATTTTACTCAAGAACAAATGGATGTTCTTAAAAGATGTTTAATTAAGGGAAATTCAATAGCAGTTAGAGAAATACTTAAACTTGTAAAAAATGGTAATTATAATCTTCAAATTCAAGATAGTCGCACAGGTAGAATTTTTACACTTTCTATTCAAGATCAAGATGAAGATGGTGGAATTATTTTAAGTGAAAATGAATTTTTTGGTGATACTGAGATTTATTTTGAATATGATGGTAGAGATATAATTCGAGATCTAAGAGAATATATATCTGAAACTGTTTTAGGTGATATGCCATATGCAGTTATTCAATCTATTAATAAAATTGATGAAGACCAAAATGTAACAAATTTATATACAAAATCTGAAAATTGTATTATTCCAACTGAAATTTGGAAAAGATCTATAAATAAAGTAAAAGAAAATAATCGTTTAATTAAAAATTCTGAAAAAATTATATTTCAAAGTTTTTACCCTCATCCAAAATTTAATAGAGACCTTGCTAAACGTATTGCTGGAAAAACTGTAAATCAATTTGGTAAAGCGAAGCACCGTTTAAGTCTCAAACAATTAAAAAGAGATCTTAAGAAAGTATCTTAAGAAATTTCTTTGCCTGTTCTTCCCAACTCATTGATTTTGCCCATTGATAATTACGTTCAATTATTGTATCTCTAAGATTATTACTTTTCATAATATTATTTAATTTTTCTAAAGTTCGTGTTTGCCATTCATCTGTAAATGGATTACCTTCAACTGTAAGTCCATGTTTTGCAGTTTCTTCTAAAGCAGCCAAACCATTTGTTATTACAAATGTCTTTGACATTGCTGCTTCTAATGCCGTTAAACAAAATGTTTCTTCAAATATACATGGATAAAGAAAGTATTCTGCGGTATTCCATGATTCTGCAAGTTCCTTTTTAGAAATCCATCCATGAAGGTTGATACCTTTTTTATTAATTTTAAGGAGTGTTTTAATTTCTTTCATCATTTCTGGAGAAACTGAATTTACCCATTCTTGTTCTAAGTTACAATAAATATGTAAAGTTGCATCGGGATATTCTTTTACAATCTTTGGCCACATTTTTAGAAGAATTAAAAGACCACGATTTGGAAAAGAAGAATAAATAAATTTGTTAGGAATTTTTTTTGTTTCATGGAACTTTGAAGAATCTATTCCATAATTAATGTAACTTATAATATTTTCAAATTGTGGAAATATTTGTTTAATTTGTTTTGCATGCCATTCAGTTAATCCCCAAATATTTTTAATTTTTGGATGAATTGGTATAATTAATTCAGGTGAAAGATTATCATGGAAGATAATTCCAATATTTTGTGCATGTCCATGAATTGCAACTGGAACATATTCTGTATATCGACTGATAATACAATGTTCAACAATAGTAGTTGAAATAAATTCATGGAACATTTCAATTGGATTATACCCAACATCTTCATAAAATTGTGGTTTATTAGTTTTACAGAATACAACAACATGATATTTTCCAATTCTAGAAATCCATCTTGCCATTTCAATTATCCATGTTTCTGATCCACCCAGACCTTTAGTTTCAATATCACTTCCAGTCCAGGGTTCCCAACCACCATCAGTTACAATACAAAAGATTTTGCGATCCATTACATTTGGATTTTCAGAAATTTTAGGCATTTTGCAAAGGTTTTCATGGATTTTGTACCAGTTTGTCATCATATTCCATGATTCTTTTTCAGGTGAATTAAACTTTGGAGAAGTTAAGAAGAGTTTGGCAACATCTCTTCCAGTAGTAAAATCTTGAAAATAATAACAAAGTTCTGTTAAAAATTTAGGTAGAAAGTGAAATGAAAGTGTAGGTTTTAAAGAATATTGACTACTAATAGGATATCCAACTTCAAATGCTTTTTTAAAATATGGAAAAGCAATTTTAAAATCTTTTTCAAGATAGTAATGAATTCCAATAAAATATAAACTATCAGGTCTTTTATTATCTAAAGAATATGCTTGAAGATACAACTTTTCACATATTTCCCACTCTTCTTTATTAATTGGTCTTGTATATGGTTCTTTTGTAATAGGACTAATTTTAAAATTATATGTACGTGCAAGTTCAAAGCAAGCATCAATTTTTTCTTGATAATATCCTTGAACTGGGTGTGCTACACGTAATTCAAAATACTTTGCTTTATTTACTTCATCACCTATACATCCATATGTTTGAGCAATATAATAAAGTGCTCGTGGGTCATCAGGATCTTCTTCAACTTCTTTAAATAATAATTCAAGATCAAATTGTTTTCTACCCATAGTTCTATTTTCCATATAATCTGCACGATTATCAAAGATAAGTGCTTTATCAGGAGGAACAGTTACATTTATATTATTTTTATCAGTAATAACTTCATGGATAGTGTGAATATATTTTAACTCGGTTTTAGTTTTAACAATTCTATTAGAATAATATTCAGTATCATCAGATTGAATTAATAAACTAAAGGAGTCACTAAATTGATCGCCTCTTACGGTTTCTAAAAATGATCTTATATCACCTCTCATTGCATAAGTATCATCGAGCATTAAAGTAAATTTACAAGTTTTTCCAGCAAGTTCTAAGCATCTATTTCTTGAAACTTTAAAATCAACAAAAGGTTCTTCATAAAGTTTTCCTTTTTTATTTTTAAGAACACGTTTAATTACTTCTTGAGTTCCATCAGTAGAACCAGTATCAAGAATACACCAACGATCCATGAATGGAATATTATCTTTAAGAACTTGTTCAAGTAGTTCTCCTCCATTTTTAATGATCATAGTATAGCAAATAAGGTTATCATAATTTAAAACTCCATTATTAAGATAATAATGAAAGTATTTATCAAAAATATTTCTAACTTTTTGAGAAAAATATAAAACTTTTGATAAACCATGGATAATTATTTTTTTATAAAACTTATTATCCATGAATTCATTTGGAATTGCTAAAACAATATCTGTTAATTTGATAAGTTCATATTTTTTAATTGATTCATGAACATAAGTAAAAACATCACCAATTTCATTAAAATTAAATAAATTATCTTTAAGAAATAAAAGGTCTTCTAATTCTTGGTTTCCATAAATATTGTAAGTTAATGAATTATTTTCAGAAAGGTATGCTTCAGCAAAATCAGACATTAATCCTGCTTCTTTTTCAAGAGTACCAACTAAAGGATAAATATTTAGATTACAGTATTCTTCAATATATATTTTTTTAAAGATACCATTATCAGGATATTCTTTTTTATTTAATGTGATTTTTGACATTTTTAAAATTATAAAATATACTTTTTTATAGAAAGTTACGTAAAATTTTTGAATAAACATGGATAATTGTTTATTTAAAAATTTAAAAATAATATTAAATAAATGGAAATGGAAGATAAAGAATGTCCAATATGTTTAAATCCATTTTCTGATACTAAAAATCCAATATTAACTTTACATTGTTGTAATCATAAATTTCATAGTTCATGTTATATAAAATGTTTAGAATTAAAAAAAGAGTGTCCTCTATGTAGGAAAGATTTAAATGAACAAAAAGAAGAAGAAGTAATTACTGAATCTGTAATAATACCTGTACAAAATGATCAAACTGTATTAGTAGTGGTACCTGAAAGAAGATGTAATATATGTTGTTGTTGTCATTTTTTATGTACTATTTTAACATTAGGTAGTGTATTATTTATATTATATTTTTTTATGCCAAGGTGAATAATTAAATTAAATTTAAATGAATTTATGTTGTTTACCAAATATAAATAGTCCAAATATAATATCAATAGCTAAAGGTACCCATATTAAATCTCTTCTACCCTTAAAAGCATAAATTGCAGCACATACATATAAAGAACCAATTATAAGTCTATATTGTGCCCACCATGTTATACCACCTGCTTCAGAAGCATTTAATCTAGAATTTGTAAAGAATAAGTTAAGAAATGATAATCCAATAGATAATAATATGAATGCATATAAATCTAAGTATTTATCTGGAACATATTTAGATCCAAGTGCAAGTAATATTCTAGCAGGAATACAAAAAACTAAAAAAGCAAAAACACTATTCATTTATATGTATAATTATATTAATTTAGATTTTAATTTAGATTTTAATTTAGTAAAGCAATTTTAAATACAGTCCTTGCTCTTCTAGTTTTATCATTAACACCAAAATGTTCCCGACCTTTATTTTTAAAAGATATAATATTTCGAAATATATGTTTATTTTTATCTATTTTTAAAAAATTATTATTTAATTTTTCAATATTTTCTTTAAATGTTAATAATTGTTCTGCTCTAATTTTAATAAATTCATCTAGTACTTCAATTGTTGATTGTTTTTGCCAACCAGTATTTGTATATACTTTTATTGTACTTGATTTAAGATTAGATAAAATTAAATTATTATTATTTTTATTTTTATTAATTAAAGTATTAAAATATACAATTATTTTTGCAGCACATAAATAAGTATCAATATTTATATTACTTATTTCATTTAAATTTTTTACAATATCATTTGGATCGATTTTAGAAATATCTTCATTTTTAAATGTATTAATAAATATGGATTCATTATCTTCTGGTTCATTAATTATAATATCATGTTCATTAATTATAACTTCAGGATTATTAATTATATTTTCAGAATTATTAATAACAACTTCAGGTTTAATATTTATATTTATAGGTTTAATACTTACACAAGGTTTTTTTTTTAAAAGATGTCTATTAAGATCATAATTATCCCTGCACCACTTCTTGCAAATTTTGCAGCACACTCCAGAGTACGTTGCCATGTTTTGCGTTAATACTTAGGTAGTGTTTAGGTCTTTAAGTTATTTTATTTTATCACATTTTTTATTAACGTCTAG
>Ga0304730_1002041_pt1 | contig 14775 bp, 9 predicted proteins | sample M_130628_MF_Meta_FD_190474 | JGI IMG/M metagenome (GOLD analysis project Ga0304730, IMG submission 190474) | Freshwater microbial communities from Lake Montjoie, Canada to study carbon cycling - M_130628_MF_MetaG (v2) (version 2) | ecosystem: Environmental > Aquatic > Freshwater > Lake | place...
CTAGTAAGTTGCTTACAACGGTAGATGGGCTAATCGATGCAACAGCAAGTGACGGACGCATCCATACAATTTTCCAGCAAACCGTAACGGCGACCGGACGACTCTCATCAACTAATCCAAACTTGCAGAATATTCCGGTTCGAACTGAAGAGGGACGCAAGATTCGCGATTGCTTTGTTTCAAAAGCTCCTTATGTAACGCTCTTAACCGCTGATTACAGCCAAATTGAAATGCGAATCATGGCGCACCTCTCGAAGGATGCGAATTTGATTGAGGCCTTCAAAATGGGAGAGGATCTGCATTCAACGGTTGCAGGTTTGGTTTTTGGAGTTGCGCCTGATGGTGTTGATCCAGAAATGCGGCGACAGATTAAAGCTATGTCATATGGTCTTGCTTATGGACTTTCAGCTTATGGCTTGGCGCAACAACTGGATTTATCACCAACTGACGCCGCAATCTTGATGGATAAATACTTTGGACGCTTCGGTGGAATTCGAGATTACTTGGCACAGGTTGTAGTTATTGCCCGCGATAAGGGTTACACCGAGACAATTATGGGACGACGTCGATACCTTCCAGATCTGACTAGCGATAATCGACCAAGACGTGAAGTCGCCGAACGGATGGCGTTAAATGCGCCAATTCAAGGATCAGCTGCTGACATTATAAAAGTTGCGATGCTAAATGTTGCCGCGGGAATTAAAGAGAAGAATTTGAAATCAAGGCTACTTCTTCAAGTGCATGATGAATTAATTTTGGAAGTTGCAGAAGGCGAGAAAGAAGTTCTTACTCAACTAGTAAAAGATGGAATGGGAAGCGCTTTCAAACTATCGGTTCCACTTGATGTAAATATTGGAATCGGAACTAGTTGGGATTTAGCAGCACATTAATTTGTTTTATCAAGCGCGGTAGAGATTGCAGCCTCATCTTCAGCTTGAGTCGGCAGACTATCTGCTGCCTTTAGTAACTTCTGTCCCTTTTGAATAATTAAATAACCGATTAAAACACAGACGCTCATTAGCGCTAGACAGTATCTCGGTGAAAACGTTTCACTTATATAACCACTCAGTGCTGCTCCAATTGCGGTAGCAGTTCCTTCAAAGGTCCAGAGCCATCCAATAGCCGAAGCTGCAGTTCCTTTAGTTCTAACTTTTTCGACAATCTCCCAATAGAAAACCATCTGCATTCCGCCAGCAAGGCCAAGTAGTGCAGAGATTGTTAGAAGTGACCAATTTGGATTAGTGAAAGCGAGGGGAGCACAGACTAGAACCCAGAATAAATAGGTTCGTCTAAATGCGAGCAGGGGCGAAGTTTTCTTAGAAATCAAACCAGCAAGCAAGCTACCAAAGATATTAAAGATTGCTAATACTGCGAAGATTAAACCAGTTCTACCGGCAACGTTTTCGATTGTTGTGAACGCTGGTATCCCGGTTTCAAAAAGTCCATTTGATAAACCAATGAAGATCCCTTCAGCTATTAGCAATCGAATTGCAGGCAATTTGAGTAGATGTTCGGCCCCAGGTTCCTTCTTCTCTGGAATCCAATTTCTAGTTACTGGTAAAACTGCTAGTGCAATTCCACCTAACAACATTGCGACTGCACAAACATTAAGCGCGCTCTTTGGCGAATCAGATAGCGCTAGCGAAGTAACAAGAACTGGTCCAATCACTGCAGTTGTGCTCATTACTGCGGTGTCGACTGCGAATATTGCTCGTTGCTTGTTCTCGGGAACTACCTTTTTCCAAAGTGGTCTAACTGCAAGATTTATCGGAGGTGCTACGGCGCCCAATACTGTTGATATGGCAATTAATGAAACTTTTCCGTGGGAGTAGTTGAATAGAATAATTAGAGTCGCATATGTTGGCACCAAGACGCGCAATGGCCAGGTCAATCCATACTTATCAATAAATGCAGATCGAAGCCCGACAGAGAGCGAAGAAGCCAGGGCGTTTAATCCAACTGCCAATCCAGCGATCGAGATAGATGATGTTGTGTTTTGAACTTTGAAGAAGATGCCCAATGAAATCATTCCGTAGGCCAAACGAGCCGGAATTGAGCTAATCAGTAGTCTGCGGACTTCTGACATTCTTAATAGCTCTAAATACTCGTGCATTTCCTGATTCTAGACCCCGATTTTGACCATCTACCAGCGCGCAAGTAGCCTTAGCCCTTCGTGGATCAGCCAGATTCATGAATTTTTAAACTGTCCTATTCCTACTACTTTCTATCCCTTCGGAGAATTTTGACCCCTACACAAATTACGTTAAACGACATCGGCTCAGCCGAAGATTTTCTTGCCGCAATTGAAGGCACAATTAAGAATTTTAATGATGGCGATCTAGTTATCGGAACCGTTGTTCAAATTGATCGCGAAGAAGTTTTGCTAGACATTGGTTACAAGACCGAAGGTGTTATTCCTTCACGCGAACTATCTATTCGCCACGACATTGATCCTTCAGAGATTGTTTCTGTTGGCGACCGCGTTGAAGCACTTGTAATTACCAAAGAAGATAAAGAAGGTCGTCTAATCCTTTCTAAGAAGCGCGCACAATACGAACGCGCCTGGGGAGATATCGAAGGCAAGAAAGAACGTGACGAAGTTGTCACCGGAACTGTTATTGAAGTTGTTAAGGGTGGCTTAATCGTAGACATCGGTCTTCGCGGCTTCCTTCCAGCATCACTAGTTGAAATGCGCCGTGTTCGCGACTTGACTCCTTACATCGGACAACAAGTTGAAGCCCGCATTATCGAACTAGATAAGAACCGCAACAACGTTGTTCTTTCACGTCGTGCATTCCTAGAACAAACACAATCCGCTTCACGCACAACATTCTTGAACCAACTAGAAAAGGGTCAAGTTCGTTCTGGCGTAGTTTCATCAATCGTAAACTTCGGTGCTTTCGTAGACCTAGGTGGCGTTGACGGTCTAGTGCACGTTTCTGAACTTTCATGGAAGCACATTGATCATCCAAATGAAGTTGTCGAAGTTGGCGACGCAGTAACTGTTGAAGTTCTAGAAGTCGATTTTGAACGTGAGCGCGTCTCACTTTCGCTCAAGGCAACTCAAGAAGATCCATGGCAAGCATTTGCTCGCACACATACGATCAACCAAGTTGTTCCTGGTGAAGTTACCAAGCTTGTTCCATTCGGTGCTTTCATTCGAGTATTTGAAGGAATCGAAGGACTTGTTCATATTTCAGAGTTGGCAGAACGCCACGTTGAAATTCCAGAACAAGTTGTTCAAGTTGGCGATGAACTATTCGTAAAGATCATTGATATTGATCTTGAACGTCGTCGCATCTCACTTTCATTGAAGCAAGCTAACGAAGGCCATGAAGTTGAGATCGAAGCATTCGATCCAACCCAATATGGAATGGCTGCTCGTTACGATGCACAAGGAAACTTCATTTATCCAGAAGGTTTCGATGCAGATTCTCAAGAGTGGCGTCCAGGCTTTGAAACTCAACGCGAAGAGTGGGAACGTCAATATGCTGAAGCACAAACCCGCTTTATGGCACACCGTAAGCAGAAGGAAGAGGCTAAAGCTGCCGATGCCGCTGCTGGCGATGCACCTGTAGCCGAAGCTGCTGCAGAATAAATAAATAGAGTTAAGGGCCCTGACTTCGGTCGGGGCCCTTTTCATTTAAATTATCTAATAGAAAGATAAGATTCCAATATGTTTATCGTCGCACTTACCGGAGGAATAGGTTCCGGAAAATCGGCTGCCGGTGATTGTTTTGAGGATCTTGGCGCAATAGTTGTTGACGCCGATCAGTTGGCACGGGAAGTTGTCGAACGTGGAACTGATGGTTTTGATGAGTTAGTCGCCACCTTCGGAGATGAGATTCTGACTAATGGAGTGTTAGATCGATCCAAGCTTGGGGCGATTGTGTTCGCGAGTCCAAGCGAGCTAAAGAAGCTGGAAGCGATAATTCATCCCAGGGTCTCGCAAGCTTTCGATGAGATTATCGATGAAAGCCCATCGGATTCGGTTGTGATTTATCAAATTCCAATTCTTGTTGAAACCGCTGGCCGCGAGAGATTCGATTATGTAATAACCGTCGAAGCGGATTTAGAGATTCGAAAAGCAAGGCTAAAAGAACGTGGAATGAAGGGTTATGAGATTGAAGCAAGAATAAAAGCTCAAGCAAGTGATTCAGACCGCGCAAAGATTGCCGATGCCGTATTCAATAATGATGGAGACCTTGATCAATTGTTGCGCCAGGCCGAGAATATTTATGAGGACGTGTTACTTCCTCGAGCAAGGGCTAGTGCTCAATAAACCATGCGCCCAGTTACGGATTTACAGCGCAAATTAAACGCCTTTGAAGTAATCAGTGATTACATTCCTTCTGGAGATCAGCCAAAGGCAATTGCAGAACTAGCAGCGCGAATAAGCGCGGGAGAACAGGATGTCGTTTTACTAGGTGCAACCGGAACTGGAAAATCAGCAACCACAGCTTGGTTAATAGAAAAGCTTCAGCGTCCGACGCTTGTTCTGGCGCCAAATAAGACGCTAGCGGCTCAACTTGCAAATGAATTTCGTGAGCTGATGCCAAATAATGCTGTTGAGTATTTCGTTTCTTATTATGACTATTACCAGCCAGAAGCATATGTGCCACAGACCGATACCTTCATTGAGAAGGACAGCTCGGTAAATAGTGAAGTTGAACGTCTCCGCCACTCGGCAACAAATTCACTACTCACCAGAAGAGATGTAATTGTTGTTGCGACCGTTTCCTGTATTTATGGCCTCGGAACTCCGCAGGAATATGTGGACCGAATGATCAGACTTCAAATTGGTGATTCCATCGAACGAAATAAACTTCTCCGTAAATTTGTAGATATTCAATATAAGCGGAATGACATGGCATTTGAACGTGGAACTTTTCGAGTTCGCGGTGACACGATAGAGATTATCCCAATGTATGAAGAGTTAGCGCTTCGGATTGAAATGTTCGGTGATGAGATTGAAAAAATCACGACGCTACATCCATTAACTGGCGAGATCATTCGGGACGAAACCGAGATGTTCATCTTCCCAGCAAGTCACTATTCAGCCGGACCGGAAACGATGAACCGCGCGATATCTGCAATTGAGATTGAGATGGAAGCTAAAGTCGATGAATTTGAACGGCAGAATAAATTATTAGAAGCACAGCGGATTCGAATGCGAACTACCTTTGATATTGAAATGATGCGCCAACTTGGTTTCTGTTCTGGCATTGAGAATTATTCAAGGCATATCGATGGCCGCGACCAAGGATCGCCACCAAATTGTTTGTTGGATTATTTTCCAGAAGATTTCCTAGTTGTTATTGATGAATCACATGTAACAGTCCCGCAGATAGGTGCGATGTATGAGGGAGATGCTTCGCGTAAGCGCACTCTGGTCGAGCATGGCTTCCGACTTCCTTCAGCAATGGATAATCGACCACTTCGCTTCGCAGAATTTATTGAACGCAAAGGCCAGACTGTTTATCTCTCGGCAACTCCAGGAAAGTATGAATTGGAGAAAACAGGAGGGGAGTTTGTTGAACAGGTAATTCGGCCAACTGGTCTTGTTGATCCGCAAATTGTTATAAAGCCTATTAAGGGGCAGATTGATGACTTGGTATATGAAATCAATCTAAGAGCAGCAAAAAATGAAAGAATTTTAGTTACAACGCTAACAAAGAAAATGTCCGAAGATTTGACTGACTACCTAATGGGGCTTGGAATCAGAGTTCGCTATCTTCACTCCGAAGTAGATACATTGCGAAGAGTTGAATTGCTGCGTGAACTTCGATCAGGTGAATACGATGTGTTAATCGGTATTAACTTGCTACGTGAAGGTTTAGATTTACCAGAGGTTTCACTCGTTGCTATTCTAGATGCTGATAAGCAAGGTTTCTTACGTTCAGCGACATCGCTAATTCAAACAATCGGTCGCGCTGCACGTAACGTCTCAGGCGAAGTTCATATGTATGCGGACAGCATTACGCCAGCAATGGCTCAAGCAATCGATGAAACCAATCGCCGGCGAGCCAAACAAGTTGCTTACAACACCGAACATGGAATTGATCCGACTCCGCTTCGCAAGAAAATTGCTGATATTACAGATTTAATAACAAAAGAAGCCGAAGATACCGAAGGTCTGAACACAAAAGTTGCTTCCTCGGGTTTTCGATCAACTGGCCAATCCCTGCCGAGACAAGAGTTGATTGGTCTCATAGAATCCCTCACTGATCAGATGAAATTGGCGGCAAGTGATCTCTCGTTCGAACTTGCAGCTCGTTATCGAGATGAAATCAGAGAGCTCAAGAAAGAGCTTCGCGGAATGGAAGAGGCGGGCACTTGAGTATTGATCGTTTAGTCGTTCGCGGTGCGCGTGAACACAATCTTAAAAATGTGTCGATAGATCTACCTCGAAATGCGCTAATTGTTTTCACAGGACTTTCAGGATCAGGTAAATCATCCCTAGCCTTCGACACAATTTTTGCGGAAGGTCAACGACGTTATGTCGAATCACTTTCGGCATACGCTCGCCAATTCTTGGGACAGATGGACAAACCAGATGTTGATTTCATCGAGGGTTTATCGCCAGCAGTTTCGATTGATCAGAAATCCACAAACCGAAATCCACGATCAACCGTCGGAACGATTACTGAAGTTTATGATTACTTGCGTCTCTTATTCGCTCGCGCGGGACGGCCACATTGTCCAAAGTGTGGGAAGGCAATCGCAAAACAGACCCCACAAAATATTGTTGACCAAATTCTTGCTATGCCAGTCGATACAAAATTCTTAGTTTTAGCACCCGTTGTGCGGGCCCGAAAAGGTGAGTTCCTTGACCTATTCAAAGATTTCACCACTCAAGGATTTTCTAGAGTGCGGGTTGATGGAACGGTTTATCCAATTGCGGAAGTTCCAAAGTTAAAGAAACAAGAGAAGCACACGATCGATGTTGTAGTAGATCGATTAACTGTAAAAGCAGAGTCGAAAACTCGCCTTACTGATTCAATTGAAACCGCACTTCGCTTGGCTAGTGGATTAGTAATTTTGGATTTTGTTGACCTTAAAGCTGGAGCACCAGATAAAGAACGCACATATAGTGAACATATGGCATGTCATGATTGTGGACTTTCTTTTGAAGAACTTGAACCGCGATCTTTCTCGTTCAACTCGCCATTTGGCGCCTGTCCTGATTGCTCGGGAATTGGAACAAAGCTAGAAGTAGATGAAGAGTTAGTTATTCCAAATGATGAGCTTTCAATTAATGAAGGCGCAATCGCTCCGTGGTCCGGAGGACAATCCTCTGAATATTTCTCACGATTACTAGAAGGTTTGGCTGGCGAAATTAAGTTTTCGATGGATACACCCTGGAAGAAACTATCTGCCAAAGCTAAAGAAGCCGTTCTATATGGGTCAGATTATGAAGTCCACGTTAAATACAAGAACCGTTATGGTCGCGTTCGCAATTACACAACTGGGTTTGAAGGCATTGTTTCTTTTGTTGAACGTCGTCATTCTGAAACCGACAGTGATTTCTCACGTGACAAATATGAGGCGTATATGCGCGAGACACCTTGTCCGGTATGCAAGGGGACTCGACTCAAGCCAGAAGTTCTTGCCGTAACAATCGGCGATAAGAGTATTGCAGCTATTTGCGAACTTTCAATCAAAGAATGTGCTGCATTCCTAAATAAAATTTCGCTAAGCGCGCGCGAGAAGCAAATTGCCGAACGTGTTCTAAAAGAGGTAAATGCTCGCCTTGGTTTCCTTCTCGATGTCGGCTTAGATTATTTATCTCTAGCCAGACCTGCGGCGACTCTTTCCGGTGGGGAAGCGCAACGAATCCGCCTCGCAACTCAGATTGGTTCCGGATTGGTCGGCGTTTTATATGTTCTAGATGAACCAAGTATTGGTCTGCATCAACGTGATAACCGCAGGTTGATAGATACTCTGACCAGACTTCGCGATCTCGGAAATACCTTGATTGTTGTAGAGCACGATGAAGACACAATCAGAACTGCAGATTGGATTGTAGATATCGGTCCGGGCGCCGGTGAACATGGGGGACATGTTGTTTCCTCTGGAGATTATCAAGCGCTGATAACAGCGAAAGATTCCATTACGGGTGCTTACTTAGCCGGTCGGACAAAGATTGAAGTTCCAAAAGAGCGTCGCAAGCTAGATCCAAAGCGCTCTCTTTTAGTGAAAGGTGCACGCGAAAATAATCTGCAGAATATTGATGTTTCATTCCCGCTTGGTGCGTTTGTAGCAGTATCTGGAGTAAGTGGTTCTGGAAAGTCCACTCTGGTCAACGATATTTTGTATTCAGTATTAGCCAATAAATTAAATGGTGCGCGAATCGTTCCCGGTCGCCATAAATCTATTTCAGGGCTAGAACTACTAGATAAGGTGGTTCACGTTGATCAATCACCGATTGGTCGAACCCCAAGATCGAACCCAGCTACCTACACCGGCGTCTTCGATAAAGTTCGCGCACTCTTTGCTGAAACTACTGAAGCAAAAATTCGTGGCTATCAGCAAGGGCGTTTCTCCTTCAACGTAAAAGGCGGGCGCTGCGAGAATTGCGCGGGCGATGGAACTATCACGATTGAAATGAACTTCTTGCCAGATGTTTATGTGCCTTGCGAGGTCTGTCATGGCGCCCGTTACAACCGTGAAACTTTAGAAGTCCATTACAAGGGAAAGACAATTGCTGAATTATTGAATATGCCAATCGAGGAAGCGTTCACGTTCTTTGAATCGGTGCCAGCGATAGCTCGTTATTTGAAAACCTTGAATGATGTTGGTCTTGGTTATGTTCGACTCGGACAATCTGCTCCAACGCTTTCCGGTGGTGAAGCGCAGCGAGTTAAATTAGCGACTGAACTTCAACGTCGTTCCACTGGCCGAACAATTTATGTCCTAGATGAACCGACAACCGGTTTGCATTTTGAAGATGTGAGAAAACTTCTAATTGTTCTTAATCGTCTTGTCGATACCGGCAATACCGTAATTGTGATTGAACATAACTTGGATGTAATCAAGTCAGCCGATTGGGTAATTGATTTAGGGCCAGAAGGTGGTTCTGGTGGTGGAGTAGTTGTCGCAGAAGGAACACCAGAAGCCGTTGCGAAAAATAAAGCTAGCTACACCGGAACATTTTTGGCGGATTCCTTAAAAGGATAGTTTTATGGCTGACCCACAGAGTTATCGCCCAACATCAATCCCGACCGACCCCGGTGTTTATCGATTCTTCGATGACAAAGGATCTGTAATTTATGTTGGTAAGGCTAAGAATCTAAAGAATCGCCTTAACTCCTATTTTCAGAAAAATTTGCTCGAGAAAACATATCGAATGGTAAATACAGCGGTTAGAGTCGATTGGACGGTAGTTAATACCGAGATTGAAGCGCTACAACTTGAATTTACTTGGATCAAAACTGAAAATCCTAAATACAACATTCAATTCAAGGATGATAAGTCCTATCCATACTTAGCGATTAGTATGTCCGAAGAATTCCCAAGGCTCTTTATTTCTAGAGCTAAACGTCGCCCCGGATTTAAGTATTTCGGTCCCTATGCACATGCTTGGGCGCTGCGAAGCTCGTTCGATGTAATCCAGAAGTTATATCCAATCAGAAGTTGCACCGATTCAAATTTTTCTAGAGCTGTAAAGAGTAAGCGTCAATGTTTGTTAGGGGATATCGGAAAATGTAGCGCTCCTTGTGTTCAATGGATTTCCAAGGAAGATCATAAAGATTTGGCAATAAAGCTCGTTAAGTTCGTGGACACAAGTTCAGGTGACATAACTTCTGCGCTATCAAGGGACATGGCTGCAGCCTCCGAGCGTGAAGAATTCGAACAAGCTGCGAGGATTCGAGATCAGATCGCCGCTATCGAGAAATCGAGTGAAACATCGGGCACGTTTTTAAGTGAGAGTTTCTCAGCAGACTTATTGGCTACGCACTCTGAAATCACGCATTCAGCCGTAACGCTTTTCTCCGTGCGGCATGGTCGTGTTGTTGGATCGAGATCTTGGATTTTGGATCGGGCGGATGTTCTCGAGGGCGAAAGTGTTATAGCCGCAATGATTTCAAAGATCTATTCCGAACTTGATGCTCCCAGCGAAATATTGGTAGACGAGATACCAGAAGATGCCGAAGTCATCGAAAATTGGTTAACTGAGAAAGTCGGACATCGGGTCTCGGTTTCGCAGCCACTGCGCGGGGAAAAATTAGAGGTTATAAATACGGTAAAGCGAAATGCTAATCAAGCCCTCATACAATATTTAAGCAAGAGATCTAATGATTCTGCAGTCTCGGGAAGAGCGCTAGAAGAAATATCAAATCTATTGGACTTGCCAGAACTTCCACTGCGTATCGAATGTTTTGATATTTCAAATATTCAGGGCAAACACATGGTTGCATCAATGGTTGTTTTCGAGGATGGCCAAATCAAAAAGAGTGACTATCGCCGCTTTGCAATTGACGATGAAGCTGGATTTGATGATACGAGAGCAATGCACCACGTTTTAACAAGAAGGCTGAAACGATATCTCGCAGAACGCAACGTTGATAACCAGGAGGTGTCTGATCTTGGTGGCGCACGACCAAAATTTGCATACCCACCACAATTAATTGTTGTCGACGGTGGCGCGCCCCAGGTCGCAGCGGCTGCCAGAGCGCTTGCCGAACTTGGGATCTCAGATATTTCAATCTGCGGTCTTGCTAAAAGGCTAGAAGAGGTTTGGCTGCCTGACAGTAAAGAGCCCATTATTTTTCCAAGACATAGCGAAGGACTCTATCTACTGCAACGGATTCGGGATGAGGCTCATCGATTCGCAATTACATTCCATCGAAGTAAAAGATCAAAGGTCATGCTTGAGTCCTTGCTAGACGATATTCCCAAACTAGGAGAGTCCCGTCGTTCTGCCTTACTCGAAAAATATGGCTCAGTGACGGCAATTAGAAAAGCGACTGCTTCCGACATCGCAATGATTCCTGGGATAGGCAGCAACATCGCCGAGTTAATCGTCGCTCATTTGCAGAGCGAACCGGAGATGCCTGAACATATAAACATGGAAACCGGAGAGATTACTTGAGAGGATTAGGCCATGGGATCTAACGAAGTACTTGTAATCACCGGAATGAGTGGCGCCGGAAAATCTACGATCTCACATGCTTTGGAAGATATTGGTTGGTACGTGGTTGATAATCTGCCACCGGCAATGATTGCAAATCTCTGTGAAATGGCCGCTCAAACTACAAATGCAATCGCAGTAGTTATCGATGTCCGAGGCGGCGAATTCTTTGACGACCTAACTAAATCGCTCGCGGATTTAGCCGAACGCAATATCGCTCGACGGATTTTATTTGTAGATGCCTCAGATGAAGCTTTAGTTCGTAGATTCGAATCAACAAGACGACCACATCCGTTGCAGGGACCAGATCGTATTCTCGATGGAATAACAAAAGAGCGAATTCAACTGCAAGAAGTTCGTTCAGCTGCTGACTATGTAATTGATTCATCGGCCTTAAACATTCATCAGCTTGAAGCAAAGATTGATCAAATATTTAGCACCGCATCTGATTTAGATTTGAGGGTAAATATTCTCTCCTTTGGATATAAATATGGAATTCCGGTTGATGCGGATTTGGTAATGGATTGCAGGTTCATCGCAAACCCTCACTGGATTCCAGAGCTACGCCCACTTACTGGGTTGGATAAGCCGGTCTCTGACAACGTTCTGGCAAGTCAAAATGTTCAAGATTTTCTAGAAAAATATCAATCACTCTTTGAAACAATGGCCGTGGGATTCACGCAAGAAGGACGCAAATATCTAACCCTTGCAATTGGGTGCACGGGTGGAAAACATCGAAGTGTTGCGATATCAGAGGAGCTAGCTAAACGATTTGCAAAATCAAAGCCGGTGAACGGTAAAAGAATTTCAGCGCAGGCAGTTCATAGAGATCTCGGTCGCGAAATTTAATGAGCACAACAGATACCAAGGTTGTTGCTTTTGGAGGTGGGCACGGTTTAGCCGCAACGCTTACTGCGCTTCGAGACCTAACTCCAAATATCACAGCAGTTGTAACAGTTGCAGATAACGGTGGTTCCAGCGGAAAGATCCGCTCAGAATTTAATTTTCTCCCACCTGGAGATTTAAGAATGGCACTAGCAGCGCTCTGTGGGGCTGATAGTTGGGGACAGAGTTGGGCGGAAACTATTCAACATCGATTTACTAGTGACGGTGAATTGAATGGCCATGCGTTAGGAAACTTACTTCTGGCAGCGCTCTGGGACAGCTCGGATGATCTGGTAGCTGGCATTGATCGTGTTGGTGAGCTATTAAAGATTGTAGGTCGAGTTTTACCGATGTCGCTCGAACCATTAGATATCGAAGGCATCTTCACAACAGGTGCAGGCAAGCAAGTGGTTCGAGGTCAGATAGAAGTGGCAACCGCTAAAGGAAAATTAAATTCCTTACAATTACTGCCGAAGAATCCCAAAGTTACACCACAAGTTCTGCAAGCTATTGCGGATGCACAATGGCTAACCTTCGGTCCAGGATCCTGGTTTTCTAGTGTCATGCCACATTTCTTACTCTCCGATTTGTCGAAAGCAATTTCGCAGAGCAAGGCTAAGAAGATTATGATTTTTAATCTTCCAGATCCAGATGGCGCAGATGAATTCGCAGGAAGCACTCCCGAAGAGCACTTGGAATTAGTTTTAGCTCATTCACCTGATTTCAGATTTGATATTGCCATAGCAGACCCAGCCATACTTTCGCAGGAAAACCGACTAGAAAGTTTGGTTAAGAAGTGCGGAGGGGAACTAGTTTTGGCCCAAGTATCCAAAAGTTCCGATAGGAATCATCACGATCCGGTAAAAATGAGTTCACTTTTAAGCCACATTTTCGGCACAACCCTGCTTAGATAGCGCCTATGGCAATGACTGCAGCAGTGAAGGACGAATTAAGTCGTCTCTCAATCTCCAAACCATGCTGTCGCAAAGCCGAAGTTTCAGCACTTCTAAGATTTGCCGGCGGTTTACATATCACGGCGGGCAAAATTGCAATTGAAGTAGAACTTGATACTGCACAAGGAGCACGCAGATTACGTAAAGATATTTCGGAAATATTTGGTCACGACAGTGAACTTGCAGTCCTCTCGCCAAGTGGATTGCGTAAAGGTAGTCGTTATGTAGTTCGAGTTACATCAGATGGCGATGCTCTTGCGCGACAGACTGGTTTAATTGATGCAAATAATCGTCCGATCCGTGGTCTACCGCCACAAGTTGTATCTGCTGGAATTTGTGATGCAGAAGCAGCTTGGCGCGGTGCTTTCTTAGCGCATGGTTCGCTAACTGAGCCAGGTAGATCTTCTGCTCTTGAAATTACTTGTCCGGGACCTGAAGCAGCACTTGCACTAGTTGGCGCTGCAAGAAGATTAGGAATTACAGCAAAAGCTCGTGAAGTAAGAAATGTTGATCGAGTTGTTCTGCGAGATGGCGATGCAATTGGAGCTCTTCTAACAAGGCTAGGCGCTCATGAAAGCGTTCTCGCTTGGGAAGAGCGTCGGATGCGCCGCGAAGTGCGCGCTACCGCGAATCGACTAGCAAACTTTGATGATGCAAACTTACGTCGCTCAGCTCGAGCGGCAGTTGCGGCATCGGCTCGAGTTGCTCGCGCAATGGAAATACTTGGACCAGAAATTCCAGATCATTTAAAACAAGCAGGTGAATTGCGAATTAACCATGGGCAAGCAAGTCTTGAAGAGTTGGGTTCGCTCGCAACTCCGCCGATGACGAAGGATGCAATTGCGGGAAGAATCCGCCGATTATTGGCGATGGCAGATAAGCGTGCGCATGATTTGGGAATTCCTGATACTGAAGCAGGCTTGAGCCCCGATCTCTTAGCAGAATAGACCCATTGCGGCTGATAGGATTTAGCCTCTACAACGTTGTGGTTTATTAATTTTCTTATTTCTGAGGTAGGCAACTAAATGGTACGTGTTGGAATTAATGGTTTTGGACGCATTGGGCGTAACTTCTTCCGCGCAGCACTTCAATCGGGTGCGGATATTGAAATTGTAGGAATCAACGACTTAACTGACAATGCAACTCTCGCTCATCTACTTAAATATGACTCAATCTTGGGTCGACTAGGTCTTCCTGTCACATTTACTGATGATTCAATAACAGTGAACGGCAAAACAATTCGGGTATTTTCTGAACGCGATCCAGCAAACTTGCCATGGGGCGAAGTTAAAGCGGACATCGTCATTGAATCAACTGGTTTCTTTACAAAAGCAGCCGATGCGAAGAAGCACATCGCAGCTGGCGCTAAGAAAGTAATTATTTCAGCTCCTGCAACTGATGAAGACATCACAGTTGTAATGGGTGTTAACCACGAGAAATATGACGCGGCTAATCATCACGTAATCTCTAACGCATCTTGCACAACAAACTGCTTGGCGCCTATGGCTAAGGTTTTGGATGAAGAGTTCGGAATCGTTCGTGGCCTGATGACAACAATCCATGCATATACAAACGATCAATCAGTTCTTGATCAACCACACAAGGACCTACGTCGCGCTCGTGCCGCAGCCGTTTCAATCATTCCAAGCACCACCGGCGCTGCCAAGGCAATTAGTCTGGTTCTGCCAAACCTAAAGGGAAAGCTAGATGGCTTCGCACTACGCGTTCCAGTCCCAACAGGTTCTGCAACAGATTTAACAGTTGAACTTGCTCGCGAAGTTAGCGCTGCTGAAATTAATGCCG
>Ga0304730_1002043_pt1 | contig 14773 bp, 23 predicted proteins | sample M_130628_MF_Meta_FD_190474 | JGI IMG/M metagenome (GOLD analysis project Ga0304730, IMG submission 190474) | Freshwater microbial communities from Lake Montjoie, Canada to study carbon cycling - M_130628_MF_MetaG (v2) (version 2) | ecosystem: Environmental > Aquatic > Freshwater > Lake | place...
CATAGGTGGATTTGTCAATCCATTGCTCAATATAGTTTCCTGTACTATAAACAAAAACCGCAGGATCAGCAGCGTCAAGCCACAATTGGTATCCAGCAACAGGTGGCTTCACACCGGCAACTTGAGAAGCGGCTATAACTCCCACATTTATCATTGAGTCAAATCACCCACAACCGTGAATGTATTCGAAGCGGTACAAATTACAACGCAAGAAGAATAACGCTCACGAAGCTGTGGAGCGGTTGAAGTCGCGCCCGTTGATGTAATTGTGACTCCAGATCCTTGCGCAAGCGAAGTCAATCCAACGCCAATTGATTGAATGTAGATTACATTTCCCGTTGAAAATACTGAAGGCGGAATTGTCACAGTAACGGTTGCGGCGTTTGAAGTTGTGACCCATTTTGCCGAATCGCTTGCCACAAGTGTGTATGTTGTGCCAGTCTGCGCATTAAATGAAAGTGTTGTGTCATCCTGCTCGATCCATGTGAAGTCCATGTCGGTGTTTGATGTTTTGGACAATACTTGTCCTGTCGTTCCACCTTTGAGCTCTGCCATTGATGCGTCAATTGAATCGCCAAGCGTCTCAATTGCCGTTGCTCCGTTTTTGACTAAGTCGGTAGATGTTGGTACTACCCACCCAAAATTCGGTGTTGTTGTTGCCATTTCTTCTCCTTATGCGACGACGGTTGCTTCCAACCATGTAAGTGTAGGTTCGATGGTGTTCCAAGTCTCGACGACAGGCACATCCGCCCATGTGAATGCCTGAAGTGAATATGACACCGGAGTGACATAAAGCGAGACAGTTAGCGAATTGATGCCAGCCTGAAATTGCCAGCCTTCGACGAATCCTTGAAAATTAGATCCCATATTCAGCGGCAAATCGTTGATATTGACAGGCATTCCCATAAACACGGACAAAAGGTTGTCACGATCTGAATTGTCAATCTCCGGCGATCCAAGTGGGAATGAGATTTGGTTGAAATTAGCTTGTGGTAAAGCTCGAAGCTCCAAATAGAAAGCAGCTTGAGATGTGGCATCCGCCGAATTCTCAAGACTTGTAGTGATATTTTGAGCCAAAGTCCCATACAGGGCAATTGAAGTGGCATCCGAATTTGTAACTTGCGCTCCATTTTTGTATGTGAGCGTAATGTAATTTCGGACATCGCCAGCGCGAACGGCTGTCTGAAGTCCACTTGCAAATGCGTCATTTGCCGAAAGATTCACATATCCATTTGCAGCAAGATATTGAGTGCGGTGGGTGCTGTCTGCATAGCTAATCTGTCCGGCAGAGTTCTCGTAAAGATACCCAAGACCGGAAGTAGCCAAAGCCGAGACAAGCGAATAAATATCTGTGACATCTGATGATCGAGCTGCAAGCTCATAGTTGCCTGTGTCGATTTCGCCCAATCCCGTGTTGAACGCTTGAGCCCATGTCGTCGCAGGATTCAAATCGTTCCAAGTCGTTGCGGCTGGTACTCCATTCCATCGAGCGAAAAGAGCTTGAGAAAGAATGTCTTCAATCTGTACGCCGTCCAAGTCTTTGGATAAGACTCCTTCGGTAAGCACCTTTGGAAGCCTTGAAAGGGCTCCTAGAGCCACGATGGAGATTGTTTGAGTCACTCCAATCGACCCACCGGATTGAACGCCCACAATCAAATCTGTGACGCTACCGCCGAATATAGCCACCGGAGTGCCGGCGGAATTGTTGATGTACACAGTCACGGCGGAATTGATTTCCACAACGATGGCTGAATCGTCTGTGTTGATAAGGGTCAAATTGCAATATCCGGCAATTGCTTGTTCATAGATGTCTGTGCGACCCGAGCCGATATTCAGATTTGCGAGAGCCACATCCTTATATTCGACTCCATCGATGTCGATGCTCCAAGTCGGTGTCCATAGGGTCATACGAAAGCAAATCGATTCGCGCCCAAAGTGCCACGGGCATTTGAGCGATTGAGGACATCGACGATTGTGCGAGCTGTGCCTTCGGCGTCGATTGCGCCGTTCACGGTGATGTTGATTGTGGATCCCATTCCGCCATTTGGGACAATGGTTCCATTTGAACTAGGGACAAAGAGTTCGGCTCCGCGCTCGCCTACGACATAGGGAGTCCCTGCCGACACGGATCCGCCAGCTGCTCGGAATCCTCCAAAGGCTGAATCGATAAGTCCAGCGATACCGCGCACAGCTGCGTTATTGCGTACAAGGTTAATCATGTCTGTAATTTTGTCGATGACTTTTCCAATCCAACCAAAAAGCGTTTGAAAGCCGCCGATGAGATCACCAACGACATTGATGACAACGCCGAGAGCGATACCAATTCCCTGAATTGCTAGCTTAAATACTCCACCCATAAATGGAGCCACATAGTCTTTTAAGAATTTGAATAGCGCTTCAAAATTTCCTTTGTTGTCCATGATTGCATCTTTAATTTGGTCAAATGCAAATTTTAACCCTTCAAGAATTGGAATAAAGATTTTCTTTGCAGATTCAATGTATGTGCTAAATACATTTGTTAATCCTTCTTTTCCACCGATTGAATCGATGAATCCGGCAACTGCCGGAATGACTGTATTCACAACTGTGTTAATCATTGGCGTGATTGCGTCTAAGACAAATGATCCGATTGTTTCTTTGCCTTCATCGAATGCGACCTTGAGGCGAGCCATCTTTCCGGCGAATGTATCGGCTTGAACGGCAGCCTGTCCGCCAAAGGTGCTTGCCAATTGCTTTGTGATGGCATCCATGTCCATCGTCTTAAGCTGTGCGGATGTAAGTCCAATGCCTAGCTTTGCAAGTGAAGCTGTGTTGCCTTCCTGTGCCTTAGCCATTGCATTTGTGACGGCTTCCAAAGACTTACCGGATCCAGCTGACACATCGAGCGCAATAGATTGAAGCTTGAGAGCTGCATCGGAATCTTTTGTGGCTCTGACGAGTCTTTCAAAACTCGGACGAAGCTCATCGTCGGTTTTTCCTGTCAGTAAAGAAGTGTTGAGAATTTGTTTTTCGACGGCTGCAATTTGAGCATCCGTCGCGCCTGTAACATTTTGTAATGTAGTCGCAAGCTTTGCTTGAGCCTGTTCATCCGCAATGGCAGATTCGACGCCTTGCTTAAGAAGTACGCCAGCGTAGGCAAGAGCAGCTGCGCCAGCGACAGCAAATGCCGCGCCAGCCATCTTTCCAAATTTGCCCATCTTGTCGCCAAAACTTTGCACTTCATTTTGTGCGCCAGCAACTCCGCGCTTTAATTCATCGAAGTCCGCATCGAAGGTGATCTTGACCTTTGGAATTCCAGCCATTTAATCGAGCCCCAATCGCTTGACAACATCTTGAACCATCTGAGCATATTCACGCGCCACGATTGGCACATAATAATCGACCGCCGGAGTGATCCAATATCCGCGTTTGTTAGCCGGAGCCTTGAATCTGTCTGTGTATGGACGACCTAATGAGTCCACGCCTTTGTGAGATCCGAATTCTGTTCCCCACAACAATGCGCCAGCTGGCGCGGCATTTTGGCGAACCTTTGCGCCTTTGCCTGACTTAGATTGCTCTCCGCCATACTTGCGACCGACCTTTTTGGATCCGCCAATATCAACACGAATCAATCGATCCCGTTTGGCTGTGATTGTCTGTGCCACAAGCTTCGTCTGTGGAGCCGGTGCGGATTGGCTAAACATCGTAAGCTGTCCGGCAAGTCTTTGAGACAATGGGTAGGCTCCATCGCGAATTTCTTGTTGCGAGTCTTTGTCGAGCTTGTTGAGTAATCCAATGAGATTGCGAAATTCGACAGGATCAACGGTAATGGCAAATGTGCCTCTACCTGCCTTGTTTGCCATTTCGCTTCTCCAAAATCTCGATTGCTGTGTAAATCTGCTCCGCCGTCTCCCACTCTTTCATCGGAATTCCTGTCGCAATTGCCAGTTCAACCAGAACGCGATTTAAGCTTCCGACGGCGTAGCTTTTGGGCTATCTACTTCCTCGGATCGAATATCGTCCACGGTGTCGCACCAAATCTCGTAAGGTTTGATGGGTTGTCCGCCAAGCTCTCTCTTCTTTGCGTTATACGCTAAAAATAGAAGATCATCGAGCCCGACATTTTCGCCGAGCTGTGTAACCTTCAAGCCTGTCTTTCTTTCCCACTTTACGAATTCCGGTGTCGAAGCCGTGAACGATTCCGATTCTCCTGAAAAGTATGTGACCGTGATTCCTGTTTTCATGCTCCCGATTTCCTAACTCTTAGCTGAATGTCTCTGTAGGTGTTCCCACTACCTGAAAGGATAGCGAGACTGTCTGTGCGTCCGGTGCTGAACCGCCGACGGATGGATATGTCGGCAAGATATTGCAAGCGAACACGGCTCCGGTTGCAGCTGTAAGTGAAGCTGCCAAAGTTGTGTTTGGTGCTGATTCTGTTGCTGTCCAGAGTGATTCGCAAAGCGATCCAACTGCGCCCCAGTCTGCAAGCATTTCCACATTAAGCATCCATGAATCGTCGATTGCCTTATATGCGCGACCATCTAATGTCTGATAAGTCTCGATGACATGGTCTGCTTCAAGTGTGACTGTGGTTGCCTGTGCGTCGTAAGTAACGGTCGCGATCGTCAATGCGAGATCGCGTCCTGTGATGACGGTCGTTGCCATTATTGCTCCTAGTTTGTTTGTGTGTATTGGGTTGATATATCAATCTCGCAAGCAAGGATGTCTGATCCGCTGGCAAGGGTCATTGGAATTGGATTAGACACGGATCCCACCGTGTAGCCTGACGGGATAACCGCCAGAATGCTCATGACAAGCTTCTCGATATTGTCGAGAGCTGCATTGTTTGAATACATAGCGACTCCAACCGTGATGATGAGATTAATCTTCACACGGGTAGATGTGCCAATAAGATTTGGCTCAAGATAAGGTGTATTTGGCACGATGGCGGCAAATGGCACTTGTGGAGCTTCCGGTACGGCATCGTAAGGATTTATCGCAATCCCAGAGATTGCTGTCTTTAATGCTCCGCGTACATTGACGGCGATGGATGAAGCTGTCATGCGAGCATCGCATCTTGATCGAGTGACTTGCCAAGAATGCCAATGACGCGATTGAGAAGTCCACGACCCATTCGGTAAGGAGTAGGCTGGAAATCAACGCCTTCAATTTGTCCACCGGCTGCCGTAATTGATTGGAATATCTCAACTGATACCACAATGATTGCTTCATACACAGCCGGATTGCTTGCGTAGATTGTAGCTGCGTCATAGCCTGTCAAATAAGTTGTGCCATGTGGAATGACAGCATTGCGATCAATATCCGCATTTGTCTTCGCATAAGAAAATTCATAAGGCGATGGCACTCGAGTGACGGTCTTTGTGCCGTCAAAAGTTGCATCTCCAATTGCTACGACAACACTTGATCCCACAATGTAGTTATGCGGAGTATTAGTGACAAGAGTCGCGACATTGTCCCGAATTCCTCGATCCGTGACGGCGGATGAGTAGGAGACAAGAAGCGGCAAGATTACAAGCTCACTTGTATCAATCACTTTTTGCAGATATGCGTCAGAGTAAAGAGAAGAGCTCACTTGCAAGACATCTCGTAGCTGCGTTGGAGTGACCAGCGACATGAGCTCTTCCCTTCGTCTGCTCGGTTAGCTCGGGAGCGAACTAACCGATGATTGAATGTGGCGGATTACGCCTTGTTATTCTTGAATGCGCCAGCGCCAAGCTTTGTAGCAATTGCGCCGTAGCCGTACATCATGATTGAGATTTCACCGCTTGCAATTACATCTGCGCGAAGCTGATATGTTGGTGATTCGTACCATGTGTACGCTTCAGGATCTACAATGAGAATTGAGCCGTCTGTATCTGTGCCGGCAGCTGTGTTTGCTGTGACATAGAGATCGAGACCAGCAACATTTCCACGGACGGATGTTGGATTTACCTGTCCACCTGTGAAGTTATTTGTTCCAGCGGAGACATTGTAAAGCGGAGCTCCGTTATTGTTGAGTGTCATCAAGTTAGACCATTGCGCTGTGTTCACAATCATGTTGCGAGCAAAACGCTGTGTGCCGTTGTAGACAGAAGCCGCACCGCGAGACACAATGCCAAGAAGCTCTGAAGCTGTTGGATATGTTGCAACTGTTGTTGCATCGAGTGTTGCGCCGGTAATAAGAGCTGCATTTACAGCTGTGTCTGTGACCTTTGCATACTGTGCTGCCATGTTACGCATGAGTTCTTCGATAAATGCCGGTGATGAACGATCGAACAATTCGACAGAGAATGTCTGTTGTCCGGCGTATTTCTTGACATCCACAGAGATGAAAGCTGCATTCTGATCCGTATTGCTTGGAGCCGCTGCCTCTGCGGTAAGAGCGACAGTTGGAAGCTGTGTGATTTTTGGAATTTCGAATGTCATACCTGCATCCGGCAATGTGCCGCGTGAGATTGCATCGATATTTGAACGAGTTGCATTTGCAAGCCCGTTGATTACGGTTGTGAGCTGTCTTGTGGGAATCAGACCTGCGTTGTCTGTGGTATCTGCCGCGGCGCGGACATATTCGCGCGCTTCGTCTGATCCAAGAGCTGCCTTGATTGTCATTTCAAGCTGCTTGTGTGCAGAGAAATCCATTCGTGGCTTTGTGTAAGCAAGCGCTGTTGCGGATGCTGTGACTGACTGTGCGGCTTCTACCGTCTCGACGGTTTCCGCGTTTGTGACGGTGTTTTCCACTTCGTCTCCTTCTGTTGTTGGTGTTACTTCTGCATCCGCTGTGGATTCAGAAATTTCTTCGCCGGTTGTCGCGGCTACTTCGGCAACGCGAGCTGATCGGACAGCCGGCTCGCTGACAAGTGCCACGCCTGTGAGCTCGCCCATGAGAACGCGCATTGTGCCGTCCTTTTCTTGCACATAATCTTCGACAGCAAGTTCAATGGAGAATCCATCTCGCAATCCATCCATCGCTTCAACAAGTGCGTCTGTGCCGGCTGTTGTATTTGCAATTTTGAATGTTGCGTTGATTGCGCCTGTACCATCAAGTGACATTTCCATCGTCTTTCCAATTCTGCGCGTGCGATCATGTTCAAGATTTAGAAAGACATTTTTTGGCTCAATGGATCCTTTTGCGAATACCACTTTGCCAGTCGAAGCGTTTGCTGGCTCTTCAAATGCCACAATGCGTCCGGTGATTGTGCGAGAGACTGAATCCGCCGCTGTGATTGTCATTGGTGTTGTTAGCTTCATCCGATTAGATCCTCTTCTTTTCGAATTTCCTCGATTGACATTGCGCCAATACGATTGAGAATTTCATACACTTGAGCGCGCTCGTAAGCGTTACCGCGCAAGAAATCGTCCAAGTCATAACGCACATATTGAGAAGCTGGCGTGAAATCTGTTAAAGAAAGACGCTCTTCGATAATTGTGAGGACGGGACGAATGGAGAAATCGATTAGGTCACGCCGTTGATTTACAGCGTTGGAATATGTTGTGCTCGATGGATCAGCGGACGCGAACCATGCTGGCATTCCAATTGCACGACACAATTCCAAAGAAAGATATTGACGAGCTTCGTTGAGCTGCAAATTCTTTGGATCATAGCCAATAGTGTCCATCTTGATATCTGCATTTAAGAATGTGACAGCCTTTGAAGCTTTATTTTTGAACGCATTGATAAGTGAAGCAACACGATCCTTCGGAAGCTGTACGCCATTGCTTGACAAGACAATTTGTGGAATTGGATTCACAGCAAAATCAAGAGCTGCTCTTTCAAGTGCGTGAGCTGCGCGAATTGTGCGACCAGCACGATTGAGCAAGCCTTCTTGACCATTACCAAAGACAACAAGATCTTCAAATGGAAAAGGAATTCCATCGACTGTGTAAGATTCAATTTCTGTGCCGATTGAGTTTGTAAATACTCCAACGCGCTCTGGCGCAATTCTTTGCATTGCTTGAATGCGTCCGGTGTCTGCATACCGAGCCATAACTTGACAATAAGCCGCCGGACGGAAAAGTAAATCTTCCGCAATCCAACTCCAAAATTCTGCACCGGTAATTCGTGGATCCGGCTGACGAATTACGCGTGGAGAATAGACAGTCTCATTTGTTTCTTTGACTTTTGTCTCGAGTGGCAAAGCTGCCGTTGTGGAGCAAATAATTCCGCGTGCTCTTGCAATCGTTGGTACGCCCATCGCAATTGCGCGAGTAGCTGTTTGATCTCCGCCGAAGAATGGAGATCCAAGAGAATCGATTGAATTAACCGGAGCAAGAGAAGCATCAATGGCGGTATCAGCCAATGGCTTTGGAGCTGTGACAAATAGTTCCCGTAATCCCATGCTCCAATTTTACGGATCCGATACATCTAGCCGATCATAATGTCAAGATCCGTCTGTGGGCGTGTCGCGTAGTGTGTGACGAGCGCACAAGCCACGGTCGCACACACAGTCGATTGAGAAGCTCTGCGTCCAATAGTCCATCCGCCATCTCCGAATGGAAGCCTCGCTGCCGAAAGGATCTGTTTCGTCAATTCCGGCTGCTGCCCGTGTCGTAATCTCTTCGATGTAATGCTCCCCAAAAGCTCGTCGCAAGATTGACCGTAAAGAGCCCCGTCTATATCGGCGATTGGGATTCCGGCTGGCGCAAGTCTAGCGGCTACCGCTGCCGAAGTACGGCGCGAATACGCCAACACTTCGACGGGAAATTCTGCAAAGTGATCCGCAATGTCATTTGCAATGGCTTTGTCATCAAGTGAAATTGGATTGTGCCAAGTCCTCAAAAGCTTGACAAAAAATTCGTTCTCATTAATTCGCTGACCGATGACGAGAGCTGCATCTCGACGATCCGGTGAGCAATCGAGTCCCATCCATACCGTGCTCTCGGTATCGATTTCAAATCCTTCCATTCCGCATTCTGCCCACTCGCCGGCTGGAATTGCGGAGCTGATTGTCTGCACCCATCGGCACAAGACTTCCGTTCTCACGACATCAGCTGGATCATTCATTACGGCGCGAAGATTGTCTATATGTACGGTATGTCCGAGCGCTGGATTTGCCATAGCAGCGCCAGCCCAAAATTTTGGGGAATCGTCAATCTTGTCGTAATCGCTAGACCATTCGAAATATCCAATGTCATCCGTCGAGCCACCGGCTGCACCGATTCCGCGCTCGCGGATTTGATTGAGCACTAGGGAATGTTGATCGCCAGCATTGCTATAGCTCCACAGCTGTGGATTTTCTGCCGCCATCATCGTGTATCGAAGCGATGCCCAAGTCGTCTCATCCTTGAGCTCTCGCGTCTCATCGATGTGAACCGTGGACGGCTTTGAGATTCCTCGAGCAGCTGAAGCGCCGGCTTTTACCATGTAGCGATTTCCGTTGAGACATTCAATTTCTTCGGATCCATGAGCCCACCGGATTCGCTTGACTTGCTTCGCCAGCCCGTCATTGCTTTCGATTGTCTGCACTAGATCGCGAAAAGTCTCGAGAGAAGTCGTCAATCGATGAGCTGTGCCAATCTGAAGCTTGTTGTCCCACTCAAAGAGTCCCATGAGAATCCTTTGCTTCATGAATGTCGTCTTTCCTTGCTGACGGGCAACGACCAATTGGACGAGCGGATGTAACCATCGACCATCCGGCTTGATCCGATGAGCTTCAATGGCCAGCCATTCTTGCCACGGCATCAACGGGAATCCGATGCTATTGCTGAAATCGATGAGCTCTTGTCCACGCGTAGGTAGCTCCGGACGCAATCTCGAGTGGATTCTAGGAGTCACAGAGCCATATAGCTTCTCTACGATGGGCTCCAAAACCTGTGTGAGCCCGTTTGAGCCTGTTTGAACCAGCTCGAGCCTTCTCGCACCGTCTTGAGCCATCTCAATGCCTTTTTGATTCGTTTGGTGGTGAAAGAAAGCCTCGGTAGGACATGGCGGTGGAATCGTTGTTAGAAAAAAGACCACGCCTCGCTAAAACGAATTCATCCGGCATCTTGTCCTGCTTCGAAAAGTTGCACTTGCGACAAGCTGCGACAAGGTTTTCTGGATCATCTGTCCCACCCTTAGCCACAGGGATGATGTGATCGACTGTATTGGCATCCATACCGCACCAATAGCATTCTCGTCCGTCTCTGTTGAGGATACGAAGTCGTAGCTTCTTCCATGTGGAGCTGTTCACCTTGCGCTGTGAATGAAGCGTCATTAATAATGCCCTACCCTTTGATGGAATCTCCACGCATTACACATTGAACCATATCGATGATCGATGTACTTGATGGTTGCGTCTATCTGTCTGAATGGATCTAAGTTCCTGTAATGCTGTGAACGCATCTGACCTAAGCCAAAGTGACTGCCGTTCTTTGCTTTTGGATTCCATCGTGATTCTTTGTGAATAATCTTTGATAAGCAAATGTATTGCTCGTAGTTGATAATCCTTGAATGTGCGTAAAGCCTGTATTGATCTGTGTCTGTAGCTTGTGCGTGTTGCATCTGTAAAGATAGCGAGCCTATGAATAGGCATAGAATCCCCACAACCGCCAGTCTCCTTAGCGAGCTACACGGCTTCAGCCGCTCGCTTGCAGAGCTGGACGGTAGCAGAGCTGTCAAATACATCGAGTTATCCACAAGCAATTGAACGGAGCCTCGGCGTGTTGTCCACAGGTTATCCACAGGGCTCATTGATGTCCCCATCCTTTACCTTTGAAATAAATGGGAGCGGCGACCCACACTCGAGCCATTGGAATCGTGCATTTGTCACAGTAAGGATTGCGATCCATGTTGTCTTCCATCGATCTACGAATCGTCTTCATTTCGCCACAGACTTCGCATCGATAGTCATACTGCGCCACTACTTAGCATCCGCCATTTGATTGATTCCCATGACTCCACAGCTTAGGCATTGAACCAACGCCACATCTGGACTCAATGGCACTTCATTCTCAAAGACTGCATGATCCGTGACTTTCTTTTCAACCCGACATTGGAAGCGTAGCTTCTCCATGACTGCTCCTTCGTAGATTCTCGATTGGGTGCAAGTTGTATTGTTCAACCCAATATGTTGGTTGGTCGCGTCTGCGCCACTTTTGATTCTTAGCAATTGCCACCGGAATCCAGCCTTTGAGCACATAATTCGGGCTTTTGCCGGTGACTAGGATGGCAATGTCTGTGCTGCGATCGCCGTCGTAAATGATGAGGCTGCCTTGATCGTACTTTGTCCATTTGACTTCGATGATGGATCCGACATCTGCCGTTCGCTTGAATCGTGAAGCTCTTGGGTTAAAGTCTTGAATCCCAAAGTATTTCGCCACAGCTATTTCAGCTCCGACCGACTCCGCAATCTCGCAAATATAATCATGGAATGACAAGTTCTTGTTATAGCGAGAGACATGATCCGGCTTGCCTTCAATTTCTTCAACTCGCTCAATGGCTACTTTTGCAGCTGTCCATTCATCCTCGTGCGAGATTTTCATTTTCATTTGCAAGCCTTACACAGCCAAATGATGTCCAAGCCCTGATAAGTAGTGGATTCTCCACCTTCGAGCGGTTGCCACTTCTCGCATTTGTCGCACCAATCGATTTGGATCGGTTGATTCTCTCGAATCTCTGTCCCGTCCTGAAGGATTGTGATTGTTTCCCCGTTTGGCTTTTGAATAAATAATTCACCCATTCTCTTTAGCCTTTGCCTTAATCTCTGGGAATCGTTTGCTGAATTGACATGAATTACAGACAAACACGAATCCACCATCCGGACGATTCCATTCATTCACATGAGTAAATGAATCGCAATAGTCACAATTATCTACGCCAGCAAATGCGGCGAATGTGTAATCTTCAAATGAATTTATGAAAGAGCTCATAGCTGCACCTTCCATTTTCCATCGGATGTCAGTACATACCAAATTGGGCTGCATTGATTTGCCTTGACCTTTTCGGTGCAGACATGACCGCGATATGCCTTTGATGTCTTGGGTGACACGCCTTCCTTTAAGATCATGTGTCCATGTGCACAAATTGGAGACTCGGCTTCAATCTCGCCACCGAGCTTCGATTGAATTTCTTCAACGGCTGTCTTTGCTGTCGTAAATCCTTCTTCCCAAATTGGCTTGCTCCACGGATCCTCATCGACGAAAGCCTTTGGCAAGTGCTCGACCTGCTCCATGTTCTCGCGTGATGGCTTTTCGTCCGTACCGAGCACCACAGACGCACAGCGACCAATTGCGGAGCTGACGGTATCTTCCACATACCATCGCTTCATTTGAGCGTTGTACGCGCCTACCATGCCGTGTGCGTAATCGATAGCGGCTGGCTTCTCATCCTCATAATGGCGGTAAATCCGGCATTCGATGAGAATGAATCCCTTCTCGGGTTGCCAATCAATGATCGATGTTTCGATGCGGTTGGTTGGATAGGTGGCGTGAAGTCGTTTGACCTTTTGATTTACTGTCTCGTAATTGTCTAGGAATCCCATTTGACAGCCTCAATTCTTGCAATTGCCTTGCCACGGCGAAAACCAATCAATTTTCCTTCTTTGAAGCCATCCTGTCGTCCGGCGTAATATCCACAAATGAGCACAAATATGTGAGTCATAAATAGGATGATTTGTAGAATTGTCATTTTGCTCCCGATCCGAGAGTTACTGAATTTCGCTCCCTGCGTAAAGAGTGACCGATTCAGCTGACAAGGTCAAGAATCCTGCTCATCTTTGGGCGTGTCGAGTCGCTTTTCGCTCGGCTTATCCTTCAGCCCATTCGACGCGAGCACAGATCCGAGTGCTCCTGTGAGAAAGACTGTGAGCGTTGTGAGTATGTCGATGAAAGCCTTGTCATTCGGAGCTTGAGCCCCGATGGGCTGCGTGACAAATATGAGAGCGTAAAGCATTCCCAAGACAGAGAATGCAAAGACCAAAGCAAGACAGACACCGATGAAGACGATGAGCCGAGCTTTGAGCTGTTCATTTGTTAGCCGTCTTGCTTGTCTCGGTGACATTGAAATTCTCTCCAAGTATGTCTTGAGTGCAGATTCCTTGAGCCTTACATTGTGGAGGATTGCACTCCGGCTTTTCCCAGTTCTCGAAGAGCTGACAGTCATACCGCGTCCATCCTTGATATTGACTACATCCGGAAAGCCCTAGCAAAAGACTTGAAGCTAGGGCAATCCGAAGTAGTTCCCGAGTCACTTCCCCTTTAACCCGAAAGCTGAATCGTTTGGATTCAAGTAACGCAAGACCACGGGTAGCACAGCTGCGAGCCCTGCTCCTGCGATTGCTTTTGGATCCGTAATCCCTGCCATGTACACAGCGATTCCAGCTGCTAAGAATGAACGCGCCCATGACGCTGCGAGTGCCTTGATGTCTGTCATTTCTTCTTCTCCTTTTTGAGAATGGATTTTTTCGGTGCAACAGCTTCAACGGTTGGATATTCGCCTTTATATGGGACATATTTAGGACGACCGAAGCCCACCACTTCTTTGCCCACAGTCCGGCTCTTTACCATAACCATTCCGCCGTTGCGCTGATTTCCGCTGCCGGATGTATTGCCTTCGATGGTTGTGATTGTCTTGCCATCGATACCGACGACGATTCCCACATGGCTGATTCGATCTACTCCGTCATGTGGAAAGTCCATGAATGCAAGATCACCGATTGCCGGTGTCTCGCTCCATCGTGAAGTCTCTTTGAACTTATGAGCTCCCACAGCTGTGGAGACAACCGAGTGAACCTTGACTCCGGCTTGTGCTAGCACCCAATTGCAGAATGAACCGCACCACGGCAAGCCGTTGGCTTTTGTAAATTCGCCGTACTTAGTGAGATTGTCGCCTTCTTCAACTGTGCCGATTTCGCCCTTTGCGATTTCAATTGCTTGTGCGGCGGTGCCGATTGGATAAGTCATGAAGTTATTTCGCCGTCTAAAAGTGGATTATTTGATAATTCCAAATCTCCCACATGAATTGTTTCTATGTCAGCTCTCACATCTTGCTCCGAAATGACAATTGGAAGTGTATATTCCGTGACAATTTCAGAAAAGGGTAATCCCAATTCGATTTTTTTTGCTTCATGCCATAAATCAAATTCTTCTTTTGAGTTCCATTTTACCCAAGTCACGGTGTTCCCCATTTCGTTTTGAGATATGTTTCAACAGCGATGCGATCGGTGTCGGAGAGTGCTGAATAATAAACAATCATTTCGCACAGATAACCTACTGTGCCGTAACTTGATGGAGCACCGATGACTGTGTAATCGCCACTTCCGGGGCTTGAAAGCGTTATCGACGAACTTGCTGCCGTGCCGTTTTTGTAAATTAAGCACGAGACTGATCCTTCAAATCCTGTGCTGGATTTCCAAGTCACGACATCCGCGTTTGATCCTGTAGGAGTCAAGTTTGAAGCTGCAGTTTGTGTCCCTGTTTTTGCAATTCCCCAATATGTTGAGGAAGTCCCAGTTCCGACTGTTGGAGCATTTACGCCAGCTCTAGCCAATACGGAGACAATACTTCCGCCATTTACATCCGTTACAGCAAAAATTGTGACGGGTGTTTGGTGCCACGCCAAATTTGATCCCGTTTGATTTGTGAGAGAACGAGCAGCTCCGCCGTATTCCATTCTGACAACAGGCAATCCATTTTGTATTCCTGCGTCCACATAAGGTCGCTGTGCTGCTCCGGCTTGAATAAACTGATACCCATAGGTGGATTTGTCAATCCATTGCTCAATATAGTTTCCTGTACTATAAACAAAAACCGCAGGATCAGCAGCGTCAAGCCACAATTGGTATCCAGCAACAGGTGGCTTCACACCGGCAACTTGAGA
>Ga0304730_1002045_pt1 | contig 14767 bp, 13 predicted proteins | sample M_130628_MF_Meta_FD_190474 | JGI IMG/M metagenome (GOLD analysis project Ga0304730, IMG submission 190474) | Freshwater microbial communities from Lake Montjoie, Canada to study carbon cycling - M_130628_MF_MetaG (v2) (version 2) | ecosystem: Environmental > Aquatic > Freshwater > Lake | place...
ATTTGAGAGAACTTATTACGCAGTCTGATAATAAACTTTGTAAACTTAACTTCATCTCTTGTTACTTCAGTTGTACGACCAACACCAATCATACCGCCTTGTTGTGGTTCTAAACGAGAGATTGGTACGTTTAATGCGTTTAATAGTTTCTGTCTAAAATATTTAACGTCTTCTAACTCACCAAGGTTTTGGCCTGCAGGCAACGTAGTGATCTCAGTACCTTTACCGCCTTCACGGCGAGGCAACCAGAAATCTTCTAACATAGACATGTGTTTGCGATCATCACGCAATTCACCAGTCTGTGCATCATAGACCATCTTGTTGCGATACTTCAACATAACGTCACGCAAGTATTGTTCAGCCTTGCCTTTTGGTAAGTTACCAACGTCAATGTAGAAAATGCGGCGTTCAGGTGCTCTTGATATACGATAGATAACTACCGCATCTTCAATCATACGCAACTGATTAAGTGGTTTAATTGCCTTATGTAAGTATGATATAACAAAAGTATTTTTTGCATCCATCATACCAGAGTTTACATTAATAACGGACTCTGTAGAAATACGAAGACCAGAATTTACTTCTGATGTAAAACTTTGTGCAGATGGCGCTCTATCATTATAGACATAGTACTCTGCAATAGATTGGATGATTTGAGCCCCACTTTTTGGATCTCGCATTTTTTTAATTTCACGCACTTTACGAATTTTGCGCGGATCAATATATCTTAATTCTTGTATACCATTTTTAGGATTAGTTTCATCTACTACAACATGGTAATAAATTCTTCCATCAATATACCAACGCTTAAACAAATCATCAGAAAGATTACCAAAATTGAGCATCTTTAAGACGTTCTCAAATTCTTCAATAATTCTTTTCTTAATTGTTTCTGGTTGTTTTAATTTATCAAGAATGATATCAACTGTTCTACCAGCTACATCATGTGTGATAGCTTCATTAACAATATCATCAATCGCCATTTCAAGCTCAGGATGATTTGCCATTTCACGGTATCGGGTGATTAATTCAAGTTCATTGCGAACAGCGCCCTCTAAATCTACATAAGTTCCGTAGTAGGCATTTTGCGTTATCGTTACCGCACCATCATCTAACGATTCCGTTGGAAGTGCGAAAGATGGTTGCTCAGGATTTTGTACCTGAACAACATCTTTATTTCCGAGTGTAAACCCGAATAGTTTAATTGCCATTAAATATCCATTCTATAAAAAAAATGGAGAAGGACCGAAGTCCATCTCTATCAAAGCACGTTATCAGCTACTGATTCCCACCATTGATAGGCGAGAGTTACAGAGAATTCCTCAATCGTATCATTAGATCCCCAATCTACATCAATTGCAGATACATCTGATGGGAACAAACCGATGAATTTATATTTCTTCAATTCACTACCTGTTTTACCAAATTGTGTAACTTCACCATCAACTGTGTAACCGCCTGGTGCTAATGCATCTGGATTACGCACGTTCAAACCATGACTATTTATGGATTGCATCCAACGCTCAAAAGCATTACGGATAACAAAGTCTTCATCATTGATAATTGTAATAGTCCAATCGGCGAATGTTCTGTTGCCAACAAACTTCAACTCACGACCAAAATATTGAACTGGCACAACACCTAGCGTAGAGCCAGGCAATTGTGCAGTTTTACACATGAAAGTTGTTTTAGCTTGTGCGGTTCCTGGCGTTGAGAACGCAGGAAAGGGCAAAGATATTTCGAATAGGTTTGGACGGGCACCGTCACCAGTCAATTGGGAACGGAATTCGTTTACGTTAAATGCCATTTAATTTCTCCTGTTTTCTCTATTTATTAGAATCGCCCAACAACTTCTTCAAAACTTACGCCTGTGCGTACTGCGACAAAGTTGAGTTGGATGAAGTTAATGGAACGTGCAGGTTTAATGTATATATCACCAATGAATTGATTAGAGTCAACCACGTTAGGTGTATTATTAGATCCATCACACACAACACGGAAGTCAGTAATGCCTCGGCGACCTTGTACATCACGCAAGAACGGTTCAACTAAATTAATAAATTGCGATCTTGTGAATTGGTCATTGAATTCAAACATTGAAGTACGTGCAGCCCTAGCAATTGTTTTCTCAAGAACAATAAACAAGCGGCGGACATTTATTCGGTCAAATACAGATGGACGGCTTAACAGAGTTTTATCTCCAAATAAAACTGTACCTTGTCCTTGGAATGTAGCAACAGGATTCACACCAACAACATACAAGTTATCACGTTCTGCCTTATTTGGATTCCAAGCTAATTTGATAACATTCTTAATTTGACCACGATTGAAACCACCAGGTGAGAACCATGGGTCACGTTCAAGATCCGTACGAGCGCAGAGGCCGGCAATATCACCATTCAATGGCACCCAACGATATACATCATTGTATCTATCGAATTGATATTTGTATCCAGAATCAAGAACAGCGTATGATGTGCTTGTTAAAGTATTACGATATGTAACAACAGAACTAGATTCAAGGCCAGCGTTATTAACAACCGATTCTTTAGTTGGTGACAAGAACACCATACAGTCTTTGCGAACTTCGGTAATATTAGAGATAATATAACTAGCAACTGTTGAATTACCAGGACCAGAAATAACTAAACCAAAGTCTACCGCATCTGTACTAGCGAATGGTGCATATGCAGCAGTGATTGCACTATTAGTCATTGAACCATCAGCACCACCACTAAGGGATGCACTAAATGGATTTCTTAGTCCATTGGCCGCATCAAATGTTGTTCCGTTTGAAGCAGAACCCCAATTTGAGTTACCTGGTGCATGACCATTCCACCACACATAACGTGAACGACTATTCAATATATTAACATAGTAATTTGTAGCGCCGTCACCAAACTTAGCATCAGATGCCTTAGATACGAATGCATATTTTTCCAGTACTGTATTTGCAATACCACCAGAAAACTTACCATCTTCATCAATAACGATGATATGTAATTCGTCATTTGAACCATTAGCAGCAGTTACATAATCAGATGTGCCTGGAGCTACACCAAATTGATCGGCATATTGCCACTTACGAAGAATTGGTGTACCAGCATCAACTGTAGCTGTCAAAGCGGTTGTGAGAACAATTGCTGTAGCGTTTACAGAAGCAACTCTAGTGTATGATGATCCGCCATTCACAGAAATCAAATCACCGGCCTGTACGTTTGCATTAGCTGCCGCAGTACCGTTAACATTAATAACTGTAGTGCCAGAAGCTACGGCATTTGCTCTCATTGAATCTGTAACCGTCAAGTTAGCAGAAAATGCCTGTGTAGAAGCGCACATAGAAACACGAAGACTATTACCTAATACACCAGCATATCTTGCTGCAACAGGTCCTATAGATGTGTTTGCAATAGAATAATTGGCAAGATAATCGTCTGCATTCTTGATTAATACTGCTGCGCCGTTTGCAGTTGCATTGAGTGTCGTTGTGGTGTTAGCCGCACGAACAATTTTTAGGTTGTTAGAATATGAAAGAAAGTTTGCTGCTGAGAACCAATATTCGTAGTTTGTGTTGTTAGGTCCACCAAATACTGCGCCAAGTTGAACCTCATCAGTAATGGTAGTAACTTCTCCTACTGGACCCCAAGAAAACTGTCCACCAAAAGCGCCAACCGAAGTTGGTATGGACGGTACAATTGTGGTCAGATCAATTTCTGATACATTTATACCTGGTGATAGCTGAAATGCCATGGATTTCTCCTTTTTGTTATTGAATCAATTATATTTATAACTAATACTGTATTTAGTTTTTTAGAATCTTGAGGATAGATATCCCTTTTCTGTCCACACATCTCCATTATCAACTAAGACTTCTTCTTGGCGTCCATCGTCAATAATACCTACAGGAGTCAAATCTTCTTCTGCAAACATATTTTGTTCTGCCAACATAAGTTGTCTAACGTCTATATTCGTAGAATCTTTGAAATAAGTTTGAGCTGTCAACCAAGCAAATAGTACTAGACCCATAACCAAATCGTCATTATTACCTTCTTCAGCTGCATAACTATCACGAATTCTTACAAATGTGTTTAATTCCGCAATCGTATCGAAGTCATTAATGATTAATTTATCATTCTCAATCAGCGTTTTTAAGTTAGCACAACCAATCTTTTTGACGGATTTAGTTGTCTTAATACCAAACGATGTTGCTCTTTTGAAACCACCAGAGATACTTTGACCTTTGATGTGATGATGTTCCAACTTGTAGATATTCTCATACTCTAAATCATAATGGAGAATATCTACAACTTGTTGACCAATGTTGTTTGTTTCAATTAATGCATAAGCTTCATTGTATCTTTTCGCAATTGAATATATTACAGTTGGAAAAAACAACAAAGGCAACTTATTATTTCTATATTTAGCTACCTGCCTATACGGTGTTTGTGTAACATCTATTACATTAATTGTGGAGTAGTCTTGTTGAACACCTTCTGCACAATCTACGTTAGCAATATACATATGTCCCTGTATGGGATGCTCATATATATCAAATCCTTCTTCTGAGTATAGTGGATTATAAAAGGCTAATGAACGCAATTTAGAACCAGAAATAAGAGTTGCCGATGATCCAATAAACTCAGTTTCAAATTCTTGTCTAAACTGTTCTTCAGAAGTGTTACGAATCGTTTCTTCTTTCCAAGCCGCATCACGACCTGGTACTTGTGACCAATGCACTTCAAGCGTCTTATATGTTGAACGTCCCTCCGCAGCATCTATCCACATCTTATAGAAATGATTTAGTCCATATGGAGTAGAAACAATAATAACTTTTGTGGTTTTACCAGATGAAATCACAGGGTATGTAGATGTGAAAAACTCATCTGCCATATTCTTAGGAACGAAAGCAAATTCATCTAAGAAGATTAAGTTATAAGAACCTCCGCGAACACCACCTGCTGATGTTGCATACGCAGCAATCTTAGACTTATTCTCCAACTCAATATTACCTTTGTTCCAAACAATGATACCTTGTTGCAACCAAACAGGTAAATATTCATACGCATATTGAACACGGCCTAAAATGTCACGAGCAAGAGCGCCTTTGTTTGCAAGAATAGCAATACTGTAGTCATCTTGAAACAATACAGACCATAACATAAAACCTACAGTCGTGGTTGTTTTACCAACCTGACGAGGCATCTTTGCAATACAGAAACGATTTTCGTGAAATGTTCTAACCATATCTTCTTGGAATGGCCACATCTCAAATGATATTAGACCTCTGTCTACGTTAACAATCTTAACATATGTCTTGATGAAGTAGACAGGATCTTGAGTGCATTTTATAATTTCAGCAACTTGTTCCTCGGTGTAGGAAATCTCTACACCAGGTTTTTTCAAATTCGAATTACCAAGATAACCAATATCAACCATTTACTTCACAATGCTACGTAGCATCCACGCTTTCTTTTGATGAGCACCCAACAATTCTTGTAAGAAGTTTGATACAGCTGGTTCACCAACCTCATCAGATACAACAATACCAGCACGAAGTTGAATGATATATCTTTCATTATCATTCTTCAAAGTCATCATCATTGTTAATGCATCAGGCACACTTGTTGCCTCGTCTACTACAGACAATTCTAAAAATCTAGTAAATGATCCAGGTGCATATGCATCCAAATATCTTATGTGTTCTGCAATTGGATCATTCTGTAAAAACACTTCATTATAAAAAGTATCTAAAAATGCATGATATTGGGGAAAATTATTACCTTCAATGTTCCAATGATAGTTGTGTGATTTTAAATACAAAGCAAAGTTTGTACCTAAAATAACTTTTAATTGTTCAATTAATTCTTGCATAGTAATCCTATTTATTGTTCTTTAAAAACTTGACTAACTCTGTAGTAGAACCAACAAATACGGCCTTATCTACATTAATATTACCAGAATTTTTATGTTCTTGTGGTACTAAATCTTTTTTACGTTTCTGAATTTCCATCAAGTCTTTATTTAAATCTGAAAGATTTTTGATTAGATTGGCTGCAACTTCATATGCTCTTGGGTGTTCAGATTCTTTTGCCACATGTAAGATACCCTCTACTGCATCGTTGCCTTTTTGAATTAAGTCTCTAATGTTTTGACGAGCAAATTCAGCGTCATCATCAATATTATTAATGGCAATTAATTGGGTCATTGGTTTAGAGTTGATTGGTTCAACATCTAAAACTTCTGACAATGTTTGATTCAATTTATTCATTATGCATCAGGGAAGTTAGTTATGGTATCTGAGAAACCAAATTCATCGTCAATCTCAGCTGTCAATGGTTTTGGTACTGTAACAATTTTCATATCTTTTATTGGTGTAATATCAGTTGATTTAATCATATATGTTGCATTTGAATAGTCACCAGTAACTTTATCTCCAACTTGTAGGAGTTTGTTTAATTTATTGGCAATCAGAACACCAGTTGAAGTGTTACTGAAATAAACAACTGCACCTGTAAGGTCTCTTGTGTTAACTCTGATTGTTTCACCAGTAGTAAACACACCAAAACCGTTTGCAGTATTTACAGTTACTTTTTGACCATCTAAACTATCAATATTGATATAGACATTTTCAGTAGTTTGACGGATAATTTTGCCATTCTGAACTGGTGGCCAGATATAAGCTTTTGCTGTGAATGTTAAGTCCCACATGATTAATCTTGTGGACATAAAATCACCCTCATAATCTGTAGTTGTATTTACAGAGTTAAGTTTCACTGGCATATCATATTTTTGATCCATACCAGAAATAAAGTTAACTGTTACATTAAAATCTGGTGTGAAGAATGGTAGAATTTGTTCTAATATTTGTGTGCCGTCTTCTGTATTTCGAACATAGATTGACATTGAAAATTCAAAGTCATAAGGTACTGGCAAATATTGTGTTTGTAAACTTGTTGTAGAATTGTTAGCTGAAAAGTTTCTTATTGTTGTTGGTAGTTTTCTACTTGTATCATAACTCATTCCTGTCAATTCAAATGACATTCTAGGAACAGTTGTTGCAATCGATTTGGTTAAATCAGGATCAGATGTAATTCTAGTTAGATACTTTTCTTTTGAACCATATGAAAGAGGCACTTTGAATATTTCATAAGCCTTTGTTCCATTTTTGTTATATCTTTGTAGTTGAATGTCGTTAAACATCGTGCCAAAAGCTACGACAATTTTTCGTATTGTTCTATTATAAAAATGTGCATTACCTAGCATTATGGTTCACCAAAGGGATTATTTTCTGTGAAGTCTAATATACCATCAGCTTCAGATTCGATTCTAGCATTATCAACAACATCTTCAAATGCGGTATTCATCAATGCAGTATCGGAAACGGTATTGATAATCCAGTTTGCAGAACTGGTATTACCGCGTACATTGCCAGTTGCAAAGTTTCCAATTACTCTAATAACATCTACAGAAGAATTTGTAACCGTACTGTATACGATAGCTTGTGCAGTTGCATATGTAAGATTGGCGCCTTGATAAACTATCTCATCGGCAACAAAATTACCTGAACCAGACAACAACGAAATACGAGTTTTTGGATATGCATCTCTAATCTGTTCATCTACTTCTTTAATACCAGTTTCAATAATTTCATTAGAGAATACAAACTGTTTCATCTTCAATGCATACACATAGACGTTTGCGCCACGGCCACGACCTAATGTGTAATACATCGCTTGATTATTTTCATGTTCTACAAAAGTAATCTCAAAAAAGTTTTGCACTAGAGGCACATAAACTAAATCACCTTCTTGTGGTCTTTTTTGTGGTACTGTTGCAGCAAATCTTCTACGAGATATTAATAAAGTAACCTCATCTCTTATCTCTAGTCCAAATTTAGATATGAAGTCACCTTCACCGTCCATTCCAGTAACATCTTCAAGATACATTTCAATTGTATACGCTTCGGTATATTGTTTCAGTGTATCTTCACCATATAGAAAATCTACTTGGTCACGGCTACTTCTAGGCAAATAGAATACTTCCATTCCATAGATTTGCATTGCCTCAATAAGTAAATCTTCAACGAGCAGCTGCTCGGAAGTTATGTTCTTGGGAAACGGATTAAAATAGACATTTGTTGCCATTTTTATCCTACAAAAATTTCACTAGGCAAACCACCCATTGTATACATTTCTTCTTCAATTTTATCAATTTCAGTTTGAGCTTCTTGCATAATTCTTGGACCATCCAACGTGACTCCACCAGGCATTTGAATGCCAGCAAATTTACTTAGATTAGTTCCCCATTGATATTTGATTTTTGCGGTTGCATATTTCTTTAAGAACCTATCATTCCAAACATCAGATGCTCCTGTTTTTGTTATTGTCGCAGCTGCAACATTAGTTGTTACTGGACTTACTAATACAAATTGAGTTGGTGAATTGATGTGTCGTATTTGTTTTTCTTCACCATTAATTGTAACCATGTCATTTTCTAAAACCTCTTGGTCAAGAATTGACCCAGTACCTGTAACTGTGTTTGAAGTTGTATTAGCGGCAAATGTACCAGTCAATGTGATTGTATCTGGTGTCAGTGCCCGATAACATTCCATAATAACATATTCACCAACATCTCTATCGCTAGTCCAATCAATATCCAAAAACAACTTGTTTTGTAGACGATTGAATCTGAATTGTGGTTGGCCAGAGAACAACATATTCAATGTTGCAATATGTTGCATAGTAATTTCATATGACACATAACTTACTGATGTAAAATCGTATAAGTCATGTAAACGCAATTGATAACGCAAGTCAAACATATTGATTGACGAATTGGAATCATCAAACGGAAAAACTTTAGTTACAGAAATGACTGCATCTGGACAATAAATCCAACGGCGATTAATATCTTCAGCCGTTATCTTGTGTTTCATGTATATTTTTTCAGTGCCGTCATAATGATAATCATAAAAGAATGATAAGGCATCATCAATACGATCTTCTACTTGGTCATCATCTACGTTAATATCAATGACGGGCCAACCTAACCTACGTAGGCAATACTCTTTAAATAATTTTCTTGTGGTTGGTTTTGCCATATGTAATGCACCTATAGTTTATTACCTATTTATAAAGATAAAAAAATAACCTCACCAAGTGAGGTTATTAATAGAGTCTAATACTTTTAGCAAGGTCCTGTTGTGCAAGTTAATGTGCTAGTAGTTGATGTACTGGTTGTTGTAGTTGTAACAGGTTTATTACTCATATCTCTGCTATCCCACCATGAAGCCTGTCCACTAGCAGAAGTTCCAACATTACCTGCGTTAATAGAAGCACCTGTGTTACCACTAATTGTTACATTAGGTTGTGGCGCTTGAATTTTGCCGGCAATAGCTGTAGCTGATGCAAAACCAGAATTAGCAATTGATGCATTAGATGCAAAACCAGAATTAGCAATTGACGTTGTAGCCGCATATCCTGCGTTAGTAGTTGATGTAACCGCATTGAATCCTGCGCCAGCAATATTTGTCATAGCGGCATTAGTACTTGCCGCGGTTGCGGCTGCATTATTACTTTGTGCAATACCTAAATCTGTTTGTTTCTTAACTGTGTAAGCAGCTGTTAAGAATTGAGAGGTTGTTGGAACAATTAAACTCGCCCACTGGAATGCATAATCCCCAATTGATCTTGGTGCAGCCACTTGGTTTTGTTGATTTTTAAGTCCACCGTTACCACCATTGGATGATGCTTGTACCGCCATTGCTACCGCCACTTTAGCTGTAACATCACCAGTTTTGGCCGCTTCTGCAAGAGCATTCCATTTAGCAGTTTCGACTTGTGCATCAGCTTGGTACTGTGCAATAGCCATTGATCTTTGTGTATCTGTGTACATTTTGTAATCTTGAGTAGCACAACCTGTCAATGCAAACAGAGCCGCCACGATAATTAAGCGTTTCATTTTGAATCCTTTTTATGTGAAAGTTATATAATTATATATGTTTTATGTTATTTATACTTATGTTATGTGGACAAAATCTTTTGTTGAAAGATATAATTTTTGTAATTATTATAACGACACTTTTTTTATTCTTCAGTCAGTGGTTGTAATGCAGATTTTTCTTCTTCAGTCAATGGTTGTACTGCAACAACGTAAACAAACTCACCTTCTTCATACGGTTCAGCAGACACCAACTTTTCAAGGGTTCTATCGTATGATTTAAACAGACTAACTTTTTTGGCATTGTTTTCTATAAAAAAGTCATCGTTTGGCCCACTAATGGGAAATGAAGTATTTGGGAACAAAGATTGGTACTGTCCTATTTGAGTAACAATACCATTTTGTATAATTGCAATTTCCATGTTAATCCTTATGATCTTGGCCAAGCTTGTGTTGGTGCCGCGGTGTTAGCAGTATAACGGGCATATCCTTTAGTGATTCGCAACTCATCAATATATCCGTTTAAAGCTGTTGTGCCTGTTCTGCTTGCTCCGACATACAGTGATGTTGTTTGTGTGAAACTATCAGTTACAGCACCCCCACTCGTTGCCTCCAAGAGACCATTGAGATATAGTTTTAAATTACCTGTTGCTGTTCCAGAACGAACCACAGAAAAGTAATACCATGTAGATGCCGCTAAAGAAGTGCCTCCTGTCAAGTTAGACGCTGTATAACTAAACTGTAATTTGTTGCCTGATGTGATGTTTACTGACCACCCAGTGGCTGCTGCACCTTTGCTAACAATTCCATAAGCCACACCAATAGCATTAAGGTAGACCCATCCCTCAATCGTGAAATCACCAGCAGTTAATTGTTGATTTACATTATCTGGCACAAGCAACCAATCGCCTGTGCCATCAAAAGATATCGAACCAGTGCCATATTTTTTTACTGATGTACTAATTTGAGTATTATCAAGAGTTTCAAAGTCATTCATCAAGGAACCATCATAAATGCCAGCGTTTGTTCCGTTAAGAAGCAATTGAGTATTTGCAATTGCAGTTAAAGGTGTATCTGGAGGTACAAAGTTTGCAGTGTAAACCGGAGATCCCACTACAAAACGCACATCAGTCATATATCCTAATGCATATGGACTTGCTAAGTTACTAGAAACACCTACAAATATAGAGCCGCTAACAGATGTCATAGCTTGGCTGTCTGTTCTGCTTACGCCTAACACTCCGTTTACAAATATTCTAACCACATTGCTGGCATCTCTTGTAAACGCATAATGATTCCATTGACCCAACACTCCATTGATTGCAGATTGAGCCATAACATATGTTGCAGAACCAGTACCCGCAAGGTTCCAAGTTGGAGTAATGCCGCTATTTATAGAAAATCCCCAAGTTGGGCCTGTGCTTCCAAACGCCCAATTTCTATTGGCCATAACAAATGTATTTGTACTGGTTGTATAAACCCATCCCTCAAAACACATCGATGTATTAGCAGCAATATTATACGCAGCGTTATACGGTATAGTTAAATAATCACCGGTGCCATCAAAATACAATGAACCTCCGTGTATCGCAGGACTATAAGATTGTGTTGAACTAGTATTATAACTAAACGGATTGAATTCTTTGGGTTTTGGTGAAGTTGTTGGTGTTAATGTTGAAGCATTAGTACTGTTGTCAATTAGTGTTGTATTTTGACAAGTTAATAATCTTGTATTGGCTACTGATGTTAATGGGCCCGTTGGTGGTGTAAAGTTTGCAGTATAAATTGCAGTTCCATTAACCAACCTTAAATTTGAAATATACCCACTAAAGTAGGTACCAGCGCCAAGATCATTACCTACACCTATACGCAAGTCTTTAGCGGTGCCGTTATAATAGTAAATTGTGTTTGCACCATTATTAAAAGTAGTAGCATCGGCAACTCCATTTACATAGAGTTTCATTGTTGCACCATCTCTAACAACAGCTACATGATTCCAAGTATTTAAGGTGATAGTAGCAGTAGTTCCGTTTAAATCAGATGTAGTATTACCAGAAGCTGCATTAGTCCAACCAAATTTTAAAAGTCGGCTGCTTGACATATTAAAACTAAATTCACCTTCATTTTGCCAATTGTTGATAATGCCGTAACTTACTGCAGGTGTTTCTTTGGGAAAAATCCAAGACTCAATAGTAAAGTTGTTGGCTGCTAAATTGTGACTTGCTGAATAAGGCACAGTTATGTAATCTGTACTAGTGTTTCCTGTAGTGGCGTTAAAACTTGTTGAATAACTAGGTGGTGTCAAACTGTAGTTACCAAAAGGACTATAACGCTGAACACTAGGAATCACCGCGGTGATAGTTAATGGAAAAGCATTAGGACCATTATCTAAAAAATTATTTGAGTTGCACCCCAAAAAATGTGTATTTGCAATTGCAGTGAATGGCGTTGTTGGTGGGGTAAAGTTTGCCGTGTAAAGCGCAGTACCTTTTAAAATACGCACATTACTGATGTACCCGTTAAAAGTGCTGCCGGTATTATCACCAAAAATTCTACCTATACTAATTACTGGATTAGTCGAAAAAGTTGCAGTGCGAGTAAGCGTTACAACAGAAGTTCCATTAAGATATACCTTGGCTTGAGTTGCTGATGAAGTATAAACAACAGCAATATGATTCCAAGTATTAATGGTAAAAACATTTGTTGCTGAAGTATTTGTAGTGACGTTACCGTCAATAAACAAAGTCAAACTATTGCTTGGAGCACTGTCAATATAGACAGACATTCCAGCTTGGCCAGAACTTGCTGTCGCCGTAACAGTTACCAGCCCTTGTTTTCCCGCTACCGTTTGATTAAACCAAAATTCAATTGTGTAATCGCCTAATAACCGATTTGTTGCAAGTGCTGCAGAAGTAAAGTAAGAACTGCCAGGAAAATAATTACTCCAAGAATCTCCGTAAGACGTAAATGTGCCTTGTGTTGTGTTTGCAAAACGAGTTATTGTTGCGTTATTAGCAGATGAATCTATAAACGTATTGTTTTGTGCGCCATTAGTTCCATCGCCACTTATAAGAGCCGTAACATATTCAAATTGCGGATCTGTTGCCGCAGCACTACCTGACTTCGATGCTCCAAACATTATGTGACCTTATTTTGTATAATTCTGGCCAATGGTCGTGCCGTACCAGCTTGTGCCGTCCGAGAAGAACGAAAAGATGTCTTGTTTAGAAGCAGTGCCTGTAACGGTTGGGGCTGTAGCTCCTGGCCAGTTAACCGTAGACCATGTCACTGACCTTGAGCCTGTCGCATCTTGCCGCAAAAATATTACAAACGATTTACCGGCAACAGCAGTCGGCATTGTGATGGTTGCATTCCCTGTCAGTGTCAGAATTTGAATTGTTCCGTTAGCCAGCGAAACAGTTAATGCTGTGCTAGTATTTGCAACGTATGCAGTCTCAATATAGTTAGTGACCGTTGGATTCGTAACTATTGCGTTGGCCAATGTTACGGTACCTGAAAAAGTAATGTTTTGGCTTGCGTCAATGGTCAAAGCAGTAATATTTGCACCAGTTTGTAGTTGCAAAATACCGCTGCTGTCAGCAGATGACTTTAACCCAGCTGAACCAGAAATACTACCGTTGTCTGCACTAATGATTGATGCCATATTAAGCCCACGTTCCAATGTTTACGTTGGAGCCAGAAGCTGCCAGCGGTGAGATTTTGAAATAACTGCCAATTTGCGTTGAATATGCGCCACCGGGCGCAACAGACAATGAGTATTGTGGAATAAAGGTTCCACCAGCATTAACAGAGACTGTGCCACGAATAACGGGGTAAAACGCTTGGGCGGCCGCCGAAATTGCGGCGCTAATTGTGGTATTCGTGGCTTGCAAAATATAAAACTGATTGGAACTTGCCGCTGGTTGTCCATTAACCGTTCCGGTTGTTGCGGATTGAGCAAAAATTACGCTAAATCCAATATTGTTTAAAGTAGCAGTTCCACCAAACCCAACACCAATTGTGTGAGATGTTGTTCCTGCTGATTTCACCAAACAAAAAACCAGTTCAAATTGATACACAGTTGAAGCCACCAAAGTGACACCTACCCCCAAAATGGATTGCGCCCCTGTAGCGTTTGCTCCAACCAAAGCCGAATCAAGTCTATAAAACTGTTCAGCTGGGATTCGACTTAGGCCCAAACTATTTGTGTTTGCGTTCAAAAAGTTTATCGCATTTAGCGACAAGCTACCAGCAGAAGTTAATACCAAGTTACCAGTAGAAGTTACTGATAAGGTATTAGCAGAAGTTAATACCAAGTTACCAGTAGAATTTAGCGACATGGTATTAGCAGAAGTTAATACCAAGTTACCAGTAGAATTTAGCGACAATCTACCAGCAGAATTTAGCGACATGGTATTAGCAGAAGTTAATACCAAGGTATTAGCAGAATTTAACACCAAGTTACCAGACGTATCCGAAGACACAATGAAACCTGTGGTTAATGTATTTCCTGTAGAAATCGTACTCATGGTGTTTTTCCTCAGAATGTGATTGAACCGCTTGCAGTCCATGTGTAAATGCGATAGCCATTTACTACTGTAATTGCGGGTGAACCTGTTGTAATTGCTGCAGCAGCATATGCAACCGGATAACTAATGATTACAACACCACTGGCGCCGCTTCCACCGCTGCCGTTTGCACTACCACCACCACCGCCGCCAGTATTAATTGTGCCAGATTGTGCGGGTGTACTATTACGCTTTTGCCCATTACCGCCACCACCAAGACCACCAAGAACTGGATCAGTAGCAGATTCAGTAGAACCACC
>Ga0304730_1002049_pt1 | contig 14758 bp, 9 predicted proteins | sample M_130628_MF_Meta_FD_190474 | JGI IMG/M metagenome (GOLD analysis project Ga0304730, IMG submission 190474) | Freshwater microbial communities from Lake Montjoie, Canada to study carbon cycling - M_130628_MF_MetaG (v2) (version 2) | ecosystem: Environmental > Aquatic > Freshwater > Lake | place...
GACGGGTGTTTGAGCCGATTTTTTGGTCGAGAGCATATTGAAATATGGTAAGATCAAAAAGTCAAGCAAACGCTTGTATTTGCAGCATTTTTTTCTTGCAATAGATTTCAACTGAAAAATCTGGGTTAAATCAAAAAATCCCTATCTTGCTTTTGAATGAAAAAAATTGATCGATATATACTCTCTAAATATTTCACTACTTTTTTCTTTTGTCTGATTTTGTTTACCACGATTGCGGTGGTGATAGACATTAGCGAAAAAACAGAGGATTTTACCCGGTCAGGATTATCTGCTAAAAGAATATTTCTAGATTACTACCTAGGATTTATTCCGCATATTGATGCCATGCTTTTTCCTTTGTTCGTGTTTATTTCTGTAATATTTTTTACGTCTAAAATGGCTGGAAGATCAGAAGTGGTGGCAATTTTAAGTAGTGGCATTAGCTTCAAAAGATTTTTACTTCCATTTGCTGTTGGCGGATTTTTACTTACTTTTTTACTATGGGGAGGCAATCAGTTTCTTATACCGAAAGCCAATGAAAAATGGGCTACGTTTGAGAAAAAATATACCAACAGAAGCATGGCTGCAACCTTACAGCAATCATCATACAAACAAAATGTATATTTTAGATTGGATGCAAATACGTATGCGAGTATAAAGGGTTACGATACCATCAGCAGATCTGGAACCAATTTATCCATTCATAAAATTGAAAACAATAAGCTGACCTACAACCTTAGGGCAATGAATTTTATATGGGACACTTTAAAACAAAAATGGTCGTTAAGCAATGTGCTCGAAAGGTTTGTGGATTCTACCTCTGAACGCAATGTGTTTACGCAAAAGAAATTAATGAAATACTCATTCAAACCCATTGATTTAAGAAAGGATGATTATCTAAAAGATCAAATGACAACAAGCGAATTGAATGCATTTATAAAGCTTGAACGCATGCGCGGCTCCGAAATGCTCAACACACTTGAAGTTGAACAACATAACAGAAATGCCATTCCCGTTTCCGTTTTTATTCTTACGCTGATTGGTGCAATTTTATCTTCAAAAAAAGTTCGCGGTGGCAGCGGTTTTCATCTCGCTATTGGTGTTGTAATTAGTGTACTGTATATCTTAATGAGTCGCTTCACAGTCGTTTTCGCCACCCGGGGCAATTTCACCCCATGGATTGCAGCTTGGTTGCCCAATTTTTGCTTTGGGTTGCTCACCATTTTCCTATATAAAAAAGCACCAAAATAATTTCAAAAGCATTTACAAACTTTCTTATAAAACTTTTGTTTGACATTGTATAGAGACGTAATTTTACACGCCTTTTGATTTGTACTTTCAACATTTTCTGTCGTTACAAATTTTCAAGCAACTTATTTAATTAGCTAAAAATAAATCATAAAAAATGGGTATCATTAAAGACCGATTCAAAGCAAAAGCGGATATCGCAGCCGCAGAAATTAAATCCATTATCAAAGATCATGGAGATAAAAAAATTGGCGAAGTTACTTTGAGTCAGGTTTATCAAGGTATGCGTGGCATCACAGGGTTGGTTACCGAAACTTCTTTACTTGATGCCCAAGACGGTATTCGTTTTAGAGGTTATTCCATTCCTGAATTAAGAGAGAAATTAACCAAATATGCGGGAGGTTCTGAACCATTGCCAGAAGGATTGTTTTACTTGATGCTTATTGGCGAATTGCCTACAGATGATGATGTACACCATCTTACAAGCGTTTGGCAAAGAAGAAGCCACGTTCCAAATCACGTATTTGCTACAATAGAAGCTTTGCCTGTTTCAACGCATCCTATGACTCAATTTGTGGTGGCTATAATGGCGCTTCAAACGGAAAGTCAGTTTGCAAAAAACTATGCAAAAGGGATGAACAAAAAAGATTATTGGGAATCCGTGTTTGACGATTCAATGGATTTAATTGCTCGTTTACCTAGAATAGCAGCTTATATCTACAGAAGAAAATATAGAAATGGAGAGCACATTCAACCCAACGGATTGTTAGATTGGTCGGGCAACTTTGCGCACATGATGGGTTATGATGATGAAGGGTTTAAAGAATTGATGCGCTTGTATATGGTTATCCATGCCGATCATGAAGGCGGAAACGTATCAGCACATACTACACACTTGGTTGGCTCTGCTTTAAGTGATCCATATTTAAGTTTTGCAGCAGGTATGAACGGATTAGCCGGTCCTTTACATGGATTAGCAAACCAAGAAGTAATCAAATGGATATTTGAATTAAGAGAGCAAATTGGTTCAGAATCACCAACAAAAGAACAAATTGAAGAATACGTTCGTAAAACATTGACTGAAGGAAAAGTCGTTCCAGGTTATGGCCATGCGGTATTGCGTCAAACTGATCCAAGGTTTACAGCTCAAATGGAATTCGGTAAAAAGCACATGCCAAATGATCCATTGGTACAAACCGTTTGGACCATTTATGACGCTGTTCCTCCAATTTTATCATCTATTGCCAAAATAAAAAATCCATGGCCAAATGTTGATGCACACAGCGGTGCACTTTTGGTTCATTATGGAATGGTAGAATACGAGTTTTATACCGTGTTATTTGGTGTTTCAAGAGCATTAGGTGTATTATCTAGTTTATGTTGGGATAGAGCACTTGGATTGCCATTAGAAAGACCAAAATCTATTACTACGGAATTGGTAAAAAGTTGGCTTGATGGCAAAGATGAAGTTTGGGGTGATTAATTAAAATTCAAAAGTTAAAACTTAAAATTCAAAACATTTTACTAGGTCTCGTTATTTCGAGACCTTTTTTGTTTTTTCGAGATATACAATTCTTCAAAAAATAAGTATCAACTCAATATGGGTTTTATTATTTGACATGAACAACAAGACTCAAAATTCAAAAATCTAGGTTGTTATATTTCAACTTTTTTCCATTTTTTACTTTTTACTTTTTAATTTTAAATTAAAGCAAGGGTTTTTTATTAAAACGGCATCTTATACCGAGGCTGTTTTTGTAAGTTATTTAAAAACATCTCCAGATATAAATCTGTATAAAACCAAAATAGATTGTCTGATCAAATTCATTTTGTTGCCCTTTTAAAAATAGGGGATTCGGGGGCTTATGATAAATTGATAGAAGACTATCAACACATGGTCTATAATACCGTTTTAGGCATTGTAAATCATTTGCACGATGCCGAAGACATAACGCAAAATGTATTTATTCAGATATTTAAAAGTATTCATGATTTTAAAGGAGATTCTAAGCTTTCCACTTGGATTTACAGAATCGCCATAACCAAATCATTGGAGTGGGAACGAAAAAAAAAGTCGAAAAGGTCGATTAATTATTTTAAAAATTTAATGGGCATTTCAACAGAAACCATTGAAATATCTGCTTTCCATCATCCAGGTGTTGAGCTTCAAAATAAAGAATTATCGGCTTTGCTTTTTAAAGCAATAAAAAAACTGCCAGAAAATCAAAGACTGGCTTTTGTATTGATAAAAGTTGAAGGGTTGAATTATCAAGAAGTAGGGGAGATAATGCAAAAATCAACCAAGAGTATTGAAGGTTTGGTGCTCCGAGCAAAGGCACAACTAAAATTAATTTTGAACGATTATTTTACTGAATAATTTTTTACAAGATGGATACAAATATCGAACAACAAGTAGACGACACGTTAAGTAGTTTGGATATGGTCAAGCGTGCCGAAATTTCACCCTACTTTAAAACCAGGATGAAAGGAATGTTAACACAAATGCAACCTGAGCCTGTGTTTCTTTCATTTAAATACACAATTGCATTTGCAACTATTGCAATCATATTAACCGTCAATACAATTTTGCTTTATCAGCGATTTAACCAAAATCCAAAGTCTGAAAAATCAGTTCAAAGCATTAGTGAAATATCAGAAATGTATCATTTTAATTCAACACCCGTTTTAGATTATGATAACCAGTAACAAAAATAAATTCATCGTTTTAATCATCGGTGCATTGTTGATTGTAAACATTGTGTTTACCAGCATTCTTTGGGTTAAACAAAATCCAAAACATGAAAATGATGTCGATGCTCCAAGGCCATATAAGCCAGGTCGATTGTCAGAAAAGTTGGGTTTGGATAGCATGCAGCAAATAAAATACAACGCCAATAAAATGGCGCATGAAGCCAAGATGGATGAACTAAAAGAGAAAGAGCATCTTACCAAAAAAGCTTTATTCATATTGCTAAAATCAGATACTGCCAGTAATGCCACCATTGCAAGTTTTGCCCGTAAAGCTGCTGATTGTTCTTTTGAAATAGATACCACTACTTATTTTTATTTTAAAAGATTGAAAGCGATTTGTAATCCTGAGCAATTAAAAAAGTTAGAAGATATTTTTGACCATTCTCGATTTGCGAATCCACCAGAATTTAATCGCAGAAATAAGCCATCAGATAAAAATGATTCTGCTGTTTCAAATAAAGAAACTGATCGTTTAAATCAAAACGGCAATCATCCAAATGAAGATGAATTCCCTAGAGGCCATCGTCCACCACCACCGCCAAGAAATGGAATGGAAGAAGATCAAAATCCTGGAACAGAATTTTTTGACGGGCCACCACCGCCTCCAAGGGGTGACCGACCTCCTGGGCCACCACCACATCCAAGAGGGGATAGAAGAAGACCACCACCTCCTCCTCATGACAGACCATTCGATGAGCCATAAAATTTAAAAAAATAGGATTCGTTTAGAAAATTTAAATAAAAAAAATAAAAGTTTAATTGCAATAATTATGAAAAAATTTACTTTAGGTTTACTTGTGTTGTCATTGTTTTTGGGATTTTATTCAAAAGCGCAATACAATAATCTTTGGATTCCGGATACGTTAAATGGAACGACTTTTAACTTGAATATAAAAGATACGTTTTCTCAAATTAGACCAGGACAACAAACGATTACCGCTGGCATCAACAATAAGTTCTGGGGACCAACCTTGTTTTTTAACAAAGGAGAAACGGTGCACATGAACGTAAAAAATTCATTGAACGATTCTACAACGTTGCATTGGCATGGGATGCATTTGCCTGCAGTTATGGATGGTGGTCCACATCAAGTTATTCCGCCCGGTACCACTTGGCAGCCATTTTGGGAAGTGAAAAATAATGCTGCCACGTATTGGTATCATCCACATTTACACGAAACCACACAAGAGCAAATTACTAAAGGAATTGGCGGTCTAATCATTGTTAGAGATTCTGTAGAATCTTCGTTGCCTCTTCCTCGTAAATATGGAATAGACGATATTCCTTTGGTGTTAACAGATAGAGATTTTACAACTGCAAATCAATTTAGCGTAGTGCCTTATGGCGATAGCTCAATGGTGAACGGCGTTTTGAGTCCACAACATACGATACCTGCACAAGTCGTAAGATTTAGGATTTTAAATGCAGCTATAGAACGCTCTTACAATTTGGGATTCAGCGATAACAGAACATTTTATGTGATTACATCAGATGGCGGTTTGTTAGCAGCGCCTGTTCCATTAACAAGATATTTATTACATGCCGGCGAAAGAATCGAAATATTGGTGAATTGTAATGGCCAATCTGGAACAAGCTTTAAATTAAAAGCGTATAATTCTACATTGGCACAAAATGTACCTGGCGGAGATTTATTTCCTAACGGTCCATTTGCAAATGCCTTGGCAAGAATCGACTTTAATGTATTGCAAATAAATGTTGGCGCACAAACCAGCAACCCCATTGTAGCCATTCCAACAGCATTAACAACCGTCAACACCATTCCAGCATCAAGTGCAAATCTCACGCGTTTTTTAACCATAAGCGATACCAACATTGCAGGTATACCAGGCGCTTCGTTTTTGTTGAACCATAGACTGTTTAACATTAATTACAACAACTATAATGTTCCACTTAATAATACGGAGATTTGGCAAATAACAAACTCCGGAAACTTTGGACATCCTTTTCATATTCACGATGTGGAATTTAATATACTTTCTGTAAATGGTGCAGCACCAGCAGCAGCGCAAGCTGGTTGGAAAGATGTTGTATTTGTTCCAGCAAACACAACCGTAAAGTTCATCGCCAAGTTTGATGACTATGCAGATAATACCCATCCATTTATGTATCATTGTCATATTTCACTTCATGAAGATGAAGGTATGATGGGTCAGTTTGTAGTAGGAAGTAGTGCGGTTTCTCCAACAATATCTACTTTGAGTTGTACTACGGCAACTTATTCTGCAACAGCAACTGCAAACACAGCTTATAATGGAACAGCAACGGTTGGGTACACAGGCGGTAACGGGATTGCGTATACGATAGGTACCACTATTGCATCAACTGGCGTAACTGGTTTAACAGCAACACTTCAAGCGGGTACATTGGCAAGTGGTGCGGGTAACATTGTTTATGCCATTTCAGGAACACCAGCTACATCTGGAACGGCGAGTTTTGCGATTAGCTTCGGCGGACAATCTTGCACATTAAATTTAACCGTAAATACATCAGTGCCACAACCATCTGCAAATAGAAATGTAATGTTGATTATTGCTGATGATATGGGAACGGATTATTTTGGGTTTTACGAAAATCATCAAGATACGGTAGATGTTCCAAATCTAAGGTCATTGCTTAGTCGTGGTGTGCGCTTTTCAAATGCAACTGCAAATCCTGTTTGCTCTGCAACCCGCGCCAGCATGTTAACCGGAAGATATGGTTTTAGAACTGGCGTTGGTGGAATCATTGGAGGTATTGGAGGCTCAGGTGTTTTAGATACTACAGAAGTTTCATTACCAAAAATGATAAAATTATATAACCCCAATATCAAGCGTGCACTTATTGGTAAATGGCATTTACAACAACCTACGCCGATAAATTTAACCGCGCCAAATAGAATGGGTTTTGATCATTACGAAGGATTGTTTACAGGTACATTAAATCCTGGTTACAACAACTGGACTAAAATTAAAAATGGCGTTTCAAGTACAATGACGACCTATGCTACAACAGAGCAGGCAAACAACATGTCAAGCTGGTTGAGAACAAATGCAACGTCTCCTTTTTATGCTTGTTTATCATTTACAGCGCCTCATGATCCAATTCATTTGCCACCAGCAGGATTACATAGTTACACCACTTTGAGCGGAACACCTGCAGATATCAACAACAATCCTAAAGCTTATTATAAAGCAATGATTCAATCGATGGATCATGAATTGGGAAGAGTGTTTGATTCACTTAGAGCCATCAATCGTTTTGATAGCACTGATTTTATTTTTATTGGAGATAATGGTTCAATAGCAAGAGTGGCTCAAATTGCAGATACAAGCAGAGCAAAAGGAAGTTTGTATCAATACGGAATTCACGTTCCATTAATCATTGCGGGGCCATCAGTTGTAAATCCAGGGCGTATTTCAAATGCGTTGGTAAATGCTACAGATGTATTTGCAACAGTGTTGGAATTGTATGGATACAACAACTGGCAATCACAAATACCAGCAAACAAAACCATCGACAGTAAAAGCTTAATGCCTATTATTAAAAATCAATCAACAAGTGTTAGACCTTGGACTTTCTCTGAAATATTTAAACAAACGACAGATTCTTCGGATGGAAAGGCCATACAAAATCAAAATTATAAATTGATCCGCTTTGATTATGGTGCAGAAGAGTTTTACAAATTATCTCTAGATCCTAACGAACAAAATAATTTACTTGTTGGCACGATGAATGGGGTTGATTCTAGCAATTACTCAGATTTGTGTAATCAATTAAGCACCTTAATAAACAACGGTGTTATTTGTCCTGCAATAGCTGTAGGCCCTGTAGTGACAAGTATTTTATGCAATAATGTGGTTTATTCCTCTACTAACGTGTATGCCAATACGCCATTTTTTACAACTGCATCAATTCCGTATACAGGAGGAAATGGACTTGCTTATTCAGCAGGTTGGCCAATTGAATCAACGGGCGTAACGGGCTTAACAGCTTCACTTCAAGCAGGCACATTGAATACAGGAAATGGAAATGCAAGTTTTGAAATCAGCGGAACCCCAAATACAAATGGTGTGGCTAATTTTGTTTTACAATTGGCAGGACAAACTTGTTCTATTTCATTACAAGTAAATGCGGCTTCAAGCAATGTTGCTTTTAATTTTGATATTGTACCTAATCCGGTAACGAATCAATTAAAAATTAATTTAACTTCAGGAAGTGAGGCTTATTATGTTTGGGTGTATGATGCAGTAGGAAGAACAATCATGATGTTGCCACAACCGAATTTATCAACGGGCATAAACGTTTCAGGATTGAGTAAAGGCGTGTATCTATTGAAAGTAATGGATAAAACAAACAAGCAAGTCATTACCAAAAAGTTTATAAAAGGATAACAAAGAATCAAAAACAGAATCAACTATTTTTACTTTAAAATTTTGAACTAAATATAACTACATGAAGAAGCTTTTAATTATTGCATTGTTGTTGAATGGATGTATGACTTTTGCACAAAGTCCAGTTATAACAAGTTGGTTGCAAAATAGAACAGGCATAAAAGGACGTCACTATGTATCTGGAAATTCTACACCCATTCAAGATAATGACTCTGCAAATGTGCAACAAGTGTTTTATTCAACCAATTGGGCTTACATCAGAACCAAAGGGATTCCGGCGTATATCTCTGGTCCTTTTTTGGATGGTAATCCTTCAGTAGCAACCAGTCAAAATGCGATATTTAAATTCCCTTTAAATCCTCAACAAAATACAGGAACGCCAACAGCAACAACAGGTGGAAATATTGGAGTATTCATAAATGGGGTAGCCTTATTTGATTATAGAGATGGGGTGTCATGGAAAAATTCAACCAGTTCATTATGTGGTGGTCCAATTCAACCACCTTGTATGGGCGATGGGGTTTGGAACAGAGATGCGGTAGTAGGAGAGCGTCTGGGGTTTGATTGTTCAAAAGCACATCCTGCTATGGGCAACTATCATCATCATCAAAATCCGAGTGCATTTGGATTGGATTTAAATGTGATTTCTACCGTATGTAATTTATATGCTTCAGATGGTTTGTATGCATTAGATAGTACGAGACATTCACCACTATTGGGTTTTGCGTATGATGGATTTCCAATTTATGGGGCTTATGCGTATAAAAATGCAAATGGAACCGGTGGAATCGTAAGAATGAAATCGAGTTATACATTAAGAAACATCACAACAAGAACAACTAATCCTGCCGGAGTAAGTGTATTGGCGGGGCCTCCAGTTAGTACAACTTATCCATTGGGCTATTTTAGAGAAGATTATCAATACAATACAACGAGTGCTACAACACCAGATTATTTGGATGAACATAATGGTCGTTTTTGTATAACTCCAGAATATCCATCAGGAACTTATTGTTATTTTACAACGGTAAATGCCAATTGGAATTCGGCATATCCTTATGTAGTAGGTCCAACATTTTACGGTATAAAAAATGCCATAAAAACAAATGCAATTACTGAACCTGTAACGCAATATATTTCGGGCGCAGTTGTAAACCCAACAGTAACGAGTTTGTTATGCAGTGCGGCTACAGTATCGGCTTCGCCATCTGTAAATGTTGCATTTAATGGAACAGCAACCATTGGATATACAGGAGGTAACGGAGTAGCATACACGGCTGGTACATCAGTTGCATCAACAGGAGTAACGGGCTTAACGGCTACATTGCAACCTGGTAGTTTAGCAAATGGAAATGGAAACATTGTTTATACCATATCTGGAACAGCCACTACAACTGGAACAGCAAGTTTTGCCATAACATTTGGTGGACAAAATTGTACGTTGAACATTACGGTAAACAATTCCGTGCCAACAAACCCAACAGTTGCTTCTTTAAATTGTACGGGAGCTACAACAACTGCTGGAACAGTAAATACCGCTTATTCAGGAACGGCTACCATTCCTTACACAGGTGGTAACGGTTTGGCATATACGACAGGAGCTTCGATTGCATCAACAGGTGTAACTGGTTTGACGGCTACATTGCAACCTGGGAATTTAGCCAATGGAAATGGAAACATTACATATAGTATATCAGGAACACCAACGTCAGTAGGCACGGCAAGTTTTGTTATTTCATTTGGCGGACAATCATGTACGTTAAACATAACCATTAATGATATCTTGCCGCCATTGATGCCACAAATTCAAATATTGGATTGTGCAAATGCCATCATCTCTCCTCAAGCTTATGTAAATACAGCATTTACAGGAACAGCTTCGATTGCATATACAGGAGGTAACGGTGCAGCGTATCCGTTTGCGGGTCCATTGGTCGCATCTACTGGTGTAACAGGATTAACTGCTTCAATACAACCAGGTACATTAGCAAATGGAAATGGCAATTTAGTGTTAGCAATAACAGGAACACCAACGGCAACAGGCACGGCAAGTTTTGCAATAGACTTTGGTGGCGTGGCATGTACATTTAGCATAAACATAATTGAAGTCTTGCCAACCATGCCACAAATTCAAACATTGGATTGTGCAAATGCAATTGTTTCACCACTGCCATATATAAACACGGCATATACAGGAACAGTTACGATTGCATATACTGGAGGTAACGGTGCAGCGTATCCGTTTGCGGGTCCATTGGTCGCATCTACTGGTGTAGAAGGATTAACGGCATCCATACAACCAGGCACATTAGCAAATGGAAATGGAAATTTGGTACTTACCATTACAGGAACACCGGTAGCAACGGGCACTGCAAGCTTTGCGATAGACTTTGGTGGAGTAGCATGTGTGTTAAGTGTAAATGTGACTTCTGTAGGAAACGCGGTTCCATTTGATTATAAAATAAGACCTAATCCGATCATCAATAACAATTTGCATATTGAATTAAATGCGTCAAATCAAGAAGCATCAAACATTTGGATTTACGATGAAACAGGAAGAAAATTAATTTCAAAATCTACATCTGATTTGACTTCGGGAAGTGTAATTGACATCAATGTTGGTCCATTATCAAACGGAACGTACATTATTAAAGTGATGGACAAATTGAGTCAAGTAATCATTACTAAAAGATTTTTGAAAAGGTAGGAAAAATGTTTAAATCGCTTTGCTGGTTTAAGGGTTTAATGGTTTAAGGTTGGAAGTATGTTTCAAGTATATGCTTCTTATTTTTTATAAAAAAAACTTCGTGTCTTTGCGCCTTCGTGCCTTCGTGTTTCAAAAACTTCGTGCCTTCGTGCCTTTGTGCCTTCGTGTTTCAAATTCTTCTTGCCAAAAATAATACCACATTTAATAACTCAATTACGAAAAAAATAATTCAACTTTACAAAGTACTATTTTGTTTGAACTAATAATAAGTCTCCTATATGACATCCCAACCAAAGATTTCGGTTTTAATGGCTGTTTACAATACCGATTTCTCTTATATCAAGCGCGCCATTGATTCTGTTTTAAACCAAGATTTTCAGAATTTTGAACTCATAATCATCGATGACGGAAGCAAAGAAAATAATCGAGAATTACTATTGGCTTGTGTAGAAGAAAATGAAGATAAAATAATTTATATCAGACATAGTAACCGTGGACAATCGGAATCAATTAATCGAGGTGTTCTAATTAGCGTCGGCGAATACATCACTATTCTGGATAGTGACGATGAATATAAACCCAACCACTTATCTGCCTGCCTCTCTGCAATTGATGATCATGATTTAATTTGTTCTAATTCTTCAACTATTGTAGATGACGTAAAAGATTATTATGTGCCCGACAAAAATGATTTAACGAAGCTTATTCACTTGGATAATAGTGTTTTGTTTGGTACACTATTTGGACGAAAAAAAGTTTTTTCAAACATCAATTTCAAAACTGGTTTCGCTGCGGATGCAGATTTTTTTGAAAAAGCAAAATTGAATTTTCGGGTAAAAAAAGAAGACTTAAGAACTTATATTTATTACAGAAATATTCCTACGAGCATTTGTTCAATAATGAAAAATCAACATTTCTCAACACACGCAACGCATGATGGATTTTGAATCGAAACCGTTTTCTGCCGATACAAACATTATAATGGCTTGTCACATCACAGGTGTGTATGATGTAAACAGAAGCATGACGTTAGAAGCTGACAATTATGAGTTTGTAAAAAATTGGGCAGAATCAGTTGCGGATTTAAAACTTCGTGGCATCATTTTCCATAATAACTTTTTAGAAGAAACCTGCGAAAAATTTCAAAATGACTATGTTTCCTTTGTAAAAATTGAGTACAATGCTCAATTCAATCCCAATGTATTTAGATATTTCGTTTACAAAGATTTTATTCAACAACACCTTCAACTAATTCAGCATGTTTTTGTAACAGACATCTCAGACGTAGTTGTTTTAAAAAATCCATTTGAAGAAAAATTTTTCACAGAAAATCCAACATCAATATTTTGTGGAGACGAGCCCAAGAAATTGCAAGATGAATGGATGCAAGCCCATTCCGCCAATTTGAGGGAGAAGATAGCAGACTATGCAGCATATGAACAAAAATTTGCAGAAGAAACTTTATTGAATTGCGGCATAATAGGAGGGGAGATTTCATTAATGTATGCGTTTATAAAAGAATTATGTAGCATACATCAACAATTTAATTTCGATAATAAAACTGAATTCACTGGGGATATGGGTGCGTTTAATTATTTAGCAAGAACTAAATACAACAACGAATTGAAACATGGAACACCAATAAATACCGTGTTTAAATTGTACGAAAGCGAAAGAACAGATTGCTGGTTTAGGCATAAATGATAAACAGCCTTATTATTACTTTTTAGTTCTATTTTTCAGGTATAATACCGGGTTTTCAGTTGTTTTGAACAATTCCATTGTACCAATACAAAAGTATAAACGGTATAGGCTCTTGTTTGCGCTGAACAAGGAGTAGCAAAAATGCCCCGTTAACAGTTTATGTATCGGGGCATTTTTTATGGGGTATTTCTTCTACTCCACTGAATGTTTAAAAAATTATCTACATTGTAGATGTAAAGGATACGCTTATTTTAATGTTTAAAGTTCTCAATATTGTGCAAACAAACAGTCAGGTTCGATATTGGCTGTAAACTTACTTCCTGCCAAAGCTTTAAATCCTGGATTTATAATCACCCGATCAGCACTAGTAAATGTAACCTGATTTCCGGTTGTCAGAATATTTACCGTACAACTTGGTGAAAGCGAAATATAACCTGGCTTAGTCAAATTAAGTGCGACTGATCCATAATTACCACAATATGTATTTCCTGCTGGAGTAGAAGTAGGAGGTCCTATGCCTACCGCATACCAGGCCTTTCCTGTTTGAATAGCCTCTGTTGAACACTCACCAAACAGATCGGTAGCTGCAGCTACCCATGCATTTCTGCTATCTGGATAATTCGAAGAAGATGACAAGTAGTTTGTAAGAGCTTGATAGGCTATCCTCCCGGCTTTATCAATACCAATTCCTTGAACATTCCATTGATATGAATTATTTGGCGTTGCCGAGGTGATGGTAGAAGAATTATCATCCGTCCAGCCGTTACCTCCCATACTCAGCAAATAAAACATCCTGTTTTGTACCCCGCTGTTCGTGTGAACTCCACACTGGTCATTACCATCAGTCGGGCTACAACTACTTGTAGCCATTGACCAATTGGTACCACCATATCTGTCCGGCTGACCATATGTTCTTGGTGTAATGCAATTTCTTAAAGGGGCATTTGCTCCTGATACAATTCTGTCCCATCCTATTAACCAGTTATTGGAACCTAATACTTTATTTTCTACAAACTCAGCCATCACGTCTGAGAAAGATTCATTTAAGGCACCTGGTTCTCTGTTATAAACCAAGTTGGCACTGTATTGTGTTACACCATGGGTAAATTCATGGGCCAAAATATCAAGTGCGCCATAATCATCTGTTATTGCAGAAGTGCTTCCGCAGCCTATATTCATTTCATCATCTCCGATTATGTCATAATGATAAGAGGCATTATCACCGGGACTTGATTGATTAAAAATATAATCAAAATATATATCTATGTTTTGGTCGTGGTTATCGTGGCCATTTCTGCCTAAAAAGTTTTTATAAACATCTCTGGTTTGACGTACACTCCATAAAGAAGTAGCAGCACTTCTTTGTCTTTGAGATGTCCAAGAATTAGTGCTGCTATTGAATATACTATTAAAAGTTGTAGCATAGTCAAATACTTTGTAGGTTGATGCTGTACAATCATCCTCCAAATCCCATCCACTTGTAAAAAAATCTGTGTAAGTGAAAACAGTTTTGTTACCATACCAAACAGTATTAACTGTTGTCGGATCGCAAGTAGAGGTTTCCAAAGGATTTAATAGAAAAATGCTTCCGGTACTTGCGTCAATAAACACCTCACTTGATTTTCCCGCATCAAAACATTGAATGACAATTCGATAACAAAACTTAAAAGCATCCATCTTGTCGTTATAATAATACAGCAATTGAGGTTTGGGATAATAGGTAGCATTTGGATCGTTGGACTTTCTCTTTATCTTGTTTTCTTTTGCAGTATCATTCCAGTAATATTTTTTTGCATTTACATTTGCTAAAGCCAATTCAATTGATTTTTCTTTACTTATTTGTGGTGAAGAAGGAATCAATTTTGTTGTTGTGTAGATTTTCCCGTTTCCACTGCTAAGCTGTCCGTTTTTTTCATGCAACAAAAACTCTCCAAATAAAACAGGAATACCATTGTAG
>Ga0304730_1002053_pt1 | contig 14731 bp, 9 predicted proteins | sample M_130628_MF_Meta_FD_190474 | JGI IMG/M metagenome (GOLD analysis project Ga0304730, IMG submission 190474) | Freshwater microbial communities from Lake Montjoie, Canada to study carbon cycling - M_130628_MF_MetaG (v2) (version 2) | ecosystem: Environmental > Aquatic > Freshwater > Lake | place...
TGATCAAAACCCATCAAATGGAGAATCGTGGCGTGGAAGTCGTGGGTGTGGACCGGCTTCACGATCGATCGCAGCCCGTATTCGTCGGTCGCGCCGTGGACGATCCCCCCCTTCGCGCCACCGCCGGCCAGCCACGACGTGAACGCCCAGGGATGGTGCTCGCGCCCCGGGGCATCGGCGGTGTTGTTGAAGGGGGTGCGGCCGAACTCGGTCGTCCAGACGACGAGCGTCTCGTCGAGCATCCCGCGCGCCTTGAGATCACTCAAGAGCGCGCCGATCGGCTGATCGACATTCTTCGCCAGCCCCACGTGCGACATCATGTCGCCGTGGGCGTCCCAGTTGTTGCTCGACCCGGTGTCGATCAGCTCCACGAAGCGCACGCCGCGCTCGACGAGCCGACGGGCCGCGAGGCACTGCCAGCCGAAGCCGGTCGTCTGCCCCGGCTGGAGGCCGTAGGAGGCGAGCGTGCCGGCCGTCTCTCCCGAGAAATCAAACGCCTCGGGCACCGCCATCTGCATCCCGAAGGCGGTCTCGAAGGAGCGGAGGCGCGTCGCCAGTTCGGCGGCGCCGGGGCGGCTGGCGAGATGTTCCTCATTGAAGGCCCGCAGCGCCTCGAGCTCCAGCCGTTGCCGGTCGGCCGGGATCCGCGGGGCGACATTGGCGACCGGCTCGGCCCCGGGGACGACGAGCGTCCCCTGATGGGCGCCGGGGAGGAAGTCGCTGGCGTAGACCTGCGTGCCGGCGTAGGTCTGCTGCGGGGCAATGACCACAAACGACGGCAGGTTGCGGTTGAATGTTCCCAGGCCGTAGCTGACCCACGAGCCGATGCTCGGCCGGGAGAAGGCGAACGACCCGGTGTGCATCCCGAGCGTGGCGTTGTAGTGGTTGGAGTGGGAGGTGTGCATCGAGCGGATCATCGCGATGTCGTCGACATGCTCGGCCACGTGGGGAAAGAGCGTGCTCACCTCGGTGCCGCAGGTGCCGTGGGGGGCAAACTCCCACTGCGGCCGCTTGAGGTAGATCCGCTCGTAGCCGGGGCGATTCTTGATCTCGGGATGGTCGGCCTTGATCTCCTTGCCATGATCGCGTGCCAGCGCCGGCTTCGGGTCGAACGTGTCGACATGCGACACGCCGCCGGTCATGAACAGGAAGATCACCTGCTTCGCCTTCGCAAGCGCCGGGGGAAGCCGGGGCTCAAGCGGATCGCTCACCGCTGCGCCGCCATCGGCGCGGAGGAGATCGGCGACGACGCCGTCAAACAGGAGCGACCCGGCCACGGCGGAGCGGAGCAGATGGCGCCGGTTCATGGGAGGCCTCGGGAAAGGGAGCGACGGGAAACGGGTGACGCCGGGGGAATCAGTCGAGATAGAGAAACTCGTTGCTCGCCAGGAGAACCCGGGCCAGGGCGCCCCACCGCTCCACCGTCTCGCCCGGATACGCCGCGAGGAGTTGCCGGGCGCGGTCGACTTCGGCAGGAAGCGGATGGCGCTGAAAGAGGAGGCGGTAAAGCCGACTGATGCCTGCGGCAGCCTCACCGTCTGTCCCCACGCGCTCCACCACCTTCGCTGCCTGGGCATGGAAGAAGGGATCGTTGAGGAAGTAGAGCGCCTGCGTCGGCATCGTCGTCGTCTGCCGCTGGGGCGTGCTGGCGTTGGGATCGGCGCCGTCGAAGAGGGCCAGGAACGGATGGCGGCGCTGCCGCTGCACCATCAGATAGCCACTGCGGCGCGGGCTGTCGTAGACGGCCACGAACGGGGCATGCTGCGAGAAGCCCCAGGTGTTTTCGGGGGGGAAGGGATGCCCTTCGGCCGGCGTCGCATCGAGCGTGCCGGCGGCGACCAGGAGGCTGTCGCGGATCTCCTCGGCCGAAAGCCGGCGGGGGATCATGCGCCCGAGGAGCTTGTTGTCGGGATCGCGCTCGATCGCCGCAGCCCCGCCCGGAGCCGTGCCCGAGCGCTGGTAGGCGGCCGAATCCATGACGAGACGGTGGAAGGCCTTGAGGCTCCCACCGTCGGCCTCGAAGCGAGCCGCGAGCCATTCGAGCAGCTCCGGGTGGGTCGGCGCCGCGCCGCGCGAGCCGAAGTCGTTTGGCGTCCGCACGATCCCGGCGCCGAAATGCCACTGCCAGAGACGGTTGACGATCACGCGCGTGGAAAGCGGGCTCTCGGCGATCCAGCCGGCCAGTTGCCGCCGGCCGCTCCCACCGTCGGCCGTCACCGGCTCACCGCCAAGGATGCCGAGCCAGCGCCGCGGCACCGCGGCGCCCGGCTTCTCCGGATCGCCCCGTTGGTGGAGGGGAGCATCGTGGGGCTCCCCCTCGACGACGGCATAGGCCACCGGGAGCGCCGGCTGCGGAGGGACATCCGGGAGGGGCTCCGCCTCGATCTTCCCCAGGGCGATCAGCCCCGGTCCGTAGTCGGCGCCCGCGACCGTGGCGAGCGTGAACGACACGCCGTCGAGCGCGGCCGGATGGCCGTCGGCCACGGCGCCGCTGACGAGATACCGGCCATCGGCCGGGCAGACCCAGGCGACGGCCACGGGACGATCCTGCGCGGGGTGGACGTAAAAGGTGTGGCCAGGGAGATCGGTCCAGGCCTTGACAGGATTCGGGGAGGTGTTGGCAAACGCGCTGGGCACTTCACCCCGCACCCAGCTGACAAGCTCCGGCTTCCCGTCGACTCCTTCCTTCCTCTGCGCGAGAAAGGCCGGCCCCTCCGCCGCCCCCGGCTCCACGAAGCACCAGGCCGCGCCCGCGTCGTCGATGAGGGGATTAGCCGGAAGCGCGCCGGCGGCGAGATCGGCCGTCGTCCAGCGACGGCCGACCAGCGCACCGTCGGTCGACTCCGCACACTCGATGCGGAGATCGACGAGTGTCGTGTCGGCGCCATGGTTGCCGTTGGGGCTGACGGTGAGCTGGATCGCCTCCCCCTTCTTGAGCTCGACGCCATGCGCCGCTCCCCCTTCCGCGGCCACCGGCACCGAGGTCCCTTCGCCGACATTGGCCGCCTGGAAAGCCCTGGTCTGATCGGCCAGCCAGGCCTTGAGCTGCGCTCGCTGCCCCGCCGCGCTTCGGGCCGCGACGACCGCGTCGCGGGCGGCGACGGCCGCCTTCCAGGGGGCGAGCGCTGCCTCGGCCTCTCCCGGCGAGAGGAGCGGCACCATGTCGCGCGGCTGCCCCTTCGCCTCACATCCGGGGAAGGGAAACTTCGAGCCATCGAGGATCCCGTAGAGGGCGTAGTAATCCTCCGCGGAGACTGGATCGTATTTGTGGTCGTGGCAGCGGGCACAGCCGGTGGTCAGCCCGAGGAGGTTTTTGCCGAGATTGTCGATCAGGTCTTCGTGCATCAGATGCACGTCCTTATCGATGTCGTGGCCGAAGCGCCGCGCGATGGCGAGGTAGCCGGTGGCAATCAATCCCTCGCGGCGGGCTGCATCATCGGCCCCCGCGCGGAGGATGTCGCCGGCGATCTGGAGGCGGAGGAGCTCGCCCCAGGGGAGATCGCGATTGAAGGCGTCGTAAACCCAATTGCGGTAGCGCCAGGCATGAGGGAGGGGGCGGTCGGTGTTCTCGCCGGCGGTGTCGGCGTAGCGGACAACATCGAGCCAGTGGCGGCCCCACTGCACGCCGTACTGTGGGCTCTGCAGCAATCGATCGACGACCGTCCGGAAGGCCTCCCGATCGGGCGCTGGATCGGCGAGGAAGGCGTCGACCTCCTCGGGCGTGGGAGGAAGGCCGGTGAGATCGTAGGTGGCACGGCGAAGGAGCGTGCGCCGATCGGCCCGTGGGGCCGGAGCGATGCCGGCGGCATCGAGGCGCGCCTGGAGGAAACGGTCTATAGAATTGTGGATGGCAGCGCCATCGGCATAAGCCGGCACTGCCACCGGCGCGAGGGGTTGAAAGGCCCACCATCCCTGCGCTTCCTCCCGACTCATGCCACCGATCTTCGCGCCGACAGAGCGCGGGTCGGGCGCGCCCGATCTGACCCACTCCACGAGCACGGCGATCTCGTCGGCGGAGAGCCTTTGGATGGGCGCGCCGTTGTGGTCCTCCTCGGGGGGCATCGGTGAAACGCCCTCGACACTCCGAATCGCCTTGAGCACCAGCGACGCCTCGGGCTCTCCAGGGAGGATCGCCGGGCCCGAATCCCCCCCCTTCTGCCACCCTTCGCGCGAATCGAGCGCGAGGCCGCCGCTGGTCTTGGCGCCGGCATGGCACTGGAGGCAATGGGCGACCAGGAGCGGCCGGACCTTCGCTTCGAAGTGGCTGAAGTCGGCCGGGTCGGCGGCGCGGATCTGGGGCACCGGGAGCATCGCCGCCGCGAGGCTGATCAAGGCGATCAGTCTGGCGCTGGCCCGGCGGCAGGTTCTATCGGTGGGCATGGAAAACCCTCGTCACGAGACATCGATCCCGAGAATCCCCCATCGAACCATCGACAGCCAGAGCGGAGCGCACGCCAAAAACACCCCCTGCAGTCGACTGTCGACAATACCGCGGTGGGGTGCTATTTTCAACCTCGAAGCCGGTCTCGTGCCACGGGGGTTTTTCATGCCGCTCACACCTCTCCGCCGTGTCAATCTGGCCCATGACATCAGTGCGCAGCTGTCGGAGGCGATCGTCGCCGGCGACTTTCCTGCCGGCGCCGTGCTCTCGGAGCCGATGCTCGCCAAGCGGCTGGGAGTCAGCCGGGCACCGGTGCGCGAGGCGCTGATCGAGCTCGAGACGCGCGGGATGGTGGAGTTTGACGAGCGTGGCCGATCGCGTGTGCCGAGCCTGACGCACGACGATCTCGTCGACATCCTCGGGATCCGGATCGCGCTGGAGCCGCGCGCCGCCGGCCTTGCAGCCCGCCGTGCCGACCCGCTGGCGTTTGTCGATCTCGAGCGCAACCTCGACGCGATGCGCGCCGCGCAGACGCCGACGGAACTGGCCCGGCTCGACACCGCCTTCCATTCCGGCGTCGTCCGTGCCTCGGGGAGCCGGCGCCTCCACCTCTGCTGGAACGTCGTCGAGCACCAGGTCGATCTGTGGCTGGCCCAGATGCAGTCGCGCGTCGATGCCCTCTGCCACCAGCTCCGCGACACGACCGTCGCCGCCCACGCGGCAATGTTCGAGACGATCCGCTCCGGCGACGCGCTCCGGGCGGAGAATCTCGCCCGCAAGCATCTCACCGACTGGCTCGATGTCCTCCCCGGCGCGCCGGTGGTGTAAGCACTGGTGGGTCTCGTCACTCCGGCGCGGGGAGCCGTGTCGGCGAGAGAAGGATGACGATCCGGCGGCCGTCGGTGTGGTAGCGATCGCCGGTGAGGTTGTGCTTGGGCGACTGGGGCGTGCAGGCGCCGACCCCGCCGACATACCCGGCCGCCTCGACCCGCTGGGCCTGCGTGAGATCCTCCACACAGTAGTCGCGGGCCTCGTCGACATCGGGATCGATGCGGTGGGTGGTGAGATTCCAGGCCTTCGTCGTCCAGCGCACTCCGATGTCGCGGCTCACCTGCCCCGCCCACACCGGCCGGCCGTCGAAAGACATTTCCGTCAGCCACAGCCGGAGATGGAGGCGCTCGTTGATCGTGTGCCTGGCCCTCTGCAGGGCGATGTCTTGGCTGCGGGAGAAGAGATGGAGCGAGCTGACCGGCGAGTAGCGGTAGTTGACGCCGAGGAGGAAGGCTTTGACCGTCTTCCAGCAGGTGGCCAGCGAGATCGTCTCGCTGTCGTCCCAGCGGGCGGCGAAGGCAGCCAGGAGGGTGTCGAAGGTGCCGATGACGATGAGATTGACCGGATCGCCCCGCTTCGTGCCGACGGCATTGGTCGTCGCCGGCGGCAGGGCCTCGAGCCGGCGGACGAGCTCGGTAGGCCCGCAGGCAACGACACTCGCCGGGGGCACGAGCTTGTCGAAGTCGAGGTGGAGGTAATCGGCGGCGATCCCCGGGACGGGAACGGTGAAGTGGAAGTCGACGACCAGGGTACTCGGCGGCATTGCCGTGCGCGTCGCCCCCTCGGCGACGACAGCGGACAGGTCGACGGCGAGCGACTGGCGGATCCCGGCCAGGGCCGCGAGGCGGACATGGACCGCCTTCGTGCCGGCGTCGAGCGTCGTGAACACGAAGCCCTCGGCGCGGGCGCCCGGTTCGATGGGGGTGAGGCGGAATCCGCGGGCCTGGAAGACTTCGTCCATCCGGGCGTTGTTGAGCCAGGCGGTGAGGAGCTTCAAGGGAACGAGAAACAGGACCATCGGGACGAACAGCCAGCCGACGATCCCGAACGTGGAGAGCCGGCGGACGATCGAGAAGTGGCACAAGCTCGCCGCCTCCAGCGGCGTGAAGTAGGAGGGATCGAGGCTCACGACCTGGAGACGGAGCCCGTCGGCCGAGCGGTTCTCGACGCGGACAAAGACCGGCTGGATGCCGCGGCGATTGATCGGGACGCCGAAGAGTCGCTCCGCTTCCCGCCCGGAAAGGACGGCGACGGTGACTTGGGCGCGGTCGCTTGACTCCGTCTGGGCGCGCTCGAGAAAGCCGTCGAACCCGGGCTGGGGGTCGAAAGGGGTGATCACGAGCCGGCGGAGCTGCGACCAGACAAATGCGAGCGGCGTGGGGAGTGGCATGGGAGAGCCGTCACACCAGCGGCGTGCACCTCGCCTCGAGGGGGAGGAGCGGTCCGCCGGCTTTGTGGGTGAGGATATGGAGGTAGCTGGTGAGGATGTGCTCGCAGGTCAGATCGGTGCGCACAAGCACCTTCGGCGGCGGCCCGAGGTCGATCGGATTGACCTCCATCTCTCCGATCACATGCTCGTAGAGTGGTGCCGGGGGGGTCTGCGGCACGATGTCGAGACGGTTGACGACCCGGCAGGTCGTGGGAACGAGGCGATCATACGCCGATGCAAACGTGGCATCGCCGGTGCGCGGGCTGGCATACGTGAACGATCGCGGCTTGGGGAGCTTGGCGTTGGCGGCAACGTCGAAGGCGGTGAGCGTGGCGAGGGCGCCGCCGAGACTGTGGCCGCAGACGGTGACCGACGTCACCGGCACCCTCCACGGGAGCGTCGACAGCGCTGCGACGAGGTGCGGCGACCCCGGGTCGGGAAGAATCGTGAACGACCGGTACATCGCCGTGAAGCCGTCGTCGGTCATGCCGGCACCACCGCGCACCGGACAGGGCACATAGAGGAAAGCGGCGTCCTGGAGCCACTCGTAGATTCCTTCCGTACCGCGGATGGCGATCACGCCCTCGCCGGTCGCGGTGTCCTGGAGCACCATCCCGATCGAGACGCGCTGCTTGCCACGTTCGGGACGGATGTCGGTGGCCAGATCGTTGGCGTAGATCGTCGTGATCACCGCGTACTCGACCGCGGATGAGGAGCCCCAGGCCACGGTGAAGGCCTGACCGGCAGCATTGTCGAGCGACGACGGCGGGACGCCGTAGGTCTTCTCCACGATCTGGGCGTAGCGGATAACGGTGGCTAGGTCCATCGATGGATCTCCTCTCGAGGGTGATGGCGGGGCGCAGCGTATTGCATTATGGCCCCGGACAGTGACGGCGTGCCGGATGGCCCTCGCCGGTGGAGCCCAGCCCGGCGAGAATGCCGAAAATCCATTTCCCCCACACTTTCCCAGATTCCTTCGCCACCGGAAAACACTCATGCCCATCCGATCCTGGTCCGGGCTCCGTGGGCCCAGGCTCCGCGCCCTAGTCGCGATCGCGTTGCTGATGCTTCCACGCCCCACCGTCGCCGCGGAACCTCCCGCCATGCCCGTCGCCATGCCGATCGTCATCGCCCACCGCGGAGCCAGCGGCTACCTCCCCGAGCACACCCTCCCCGCCAAGGCCCTCGCCCACGGCCAGGGAGCCGACGCCATCGAACAGGATGTGGTGATGACCAAGGACGGCGTGCCGGTCGTCCTCCACGACACCTCGCTCGATGCGGTCAGTGACGTCGCGGTGAAGTTCCCCGGCCGGGCCCGGGCCGATGGGAAGCACCACTGCACCGACTTCACTCTCGCCGAGCTGCGCACCCTCGCGCTCACCGAACGGCTCGATCCCGCCACCGGCCGACAGACCTACGCCGACCGCTTCCCGCGCGGGCAGTCGCGGTTCGGGATCGTTTCGCTCGAGGAGGAGCTCGAGTTTCTCGCCGGGATCAACCACAGCACCGGCCGGACCGTCGGCATCTACCCCGAGATCAAGTCCCCCGCCTGGCACCGCTCCGAAGGGCACGACGTCGCCAAGGCCGTCGTCGACATTCTCCACCGCCACGGCTACGCCACGAAAGCAGACCCCTGCCACATCCAGTGCTTCGAGGCCGACGAGGTGACGCGGATCCGCCGCGAGCTCGGCTGGCAGGGGAAGCTCGTGCAGCTCATCGGCGGGAAGGACCAGGATGCGCTGGTCACCGCGGAAGGACTCGCGCGGATCGCGACGGTGGCCGACGGCATCGGGCCCCCGATCGAACGGGTCCTCGACGCGACTGGAAAGCCGAGCGGCCTTGTCGAACGGGCCCACGCCGCCGGCCTCGCCGTCCATCCTTACACGCTCCGCCGTGACCGGCTGCCGTCCTGGGCAGGCTCCTTCGACGATCTCCAAGGAGCGCTGTTCGCGGCCGGCGTCGACGGTGTATTCAGCGACTTCCCCGATCTCACGGTGGCGTGGCTGCGCCGTCGCGCCGCCGGCAGACCGGATTGACGCCTCATTGAAGAAGGATCGCCGCGACGGCACGGCGTTTGCGGTGTATCTGACCCATGGGGGGACTTCACCCGCCCCCTCTGCCCGCGGAAACCGCAGGCGGCCCCCCTTTTCGCATGAGACGATCACCATGAACCGCACCAACGGCCGGAATCGACTGTCGCTTTTTGCAACCAGCGCGGCAAAAAGCATGGAACGACTTCTCGGGGCCGAGCTCCGGGGGACAGCCAGCGGTGCACGCCGGCACACCGCCGCGCAACGCGTCGTGGCGCTCGTCGAGCCGCTCGAGCCCCGGTCGATGATGGCGGTCACCCCCGGCCTGCCCCTTCCGGTACAGTCGCTCGACGGCACCGGCAACAACCTCGCGCACCTCGAATGGGGGAGCACCGACGAGCAGCTCCTGCGGAAGTCCCCGGTCGCGTACACCGACGGCATCTCGAGCGCCGGCGGCGCCGACCGCCCCAGCGCCCGCCTCGTCAGCAACCTCCTCGCGGCGAGCCCCGAGGGGGGCGTGACCAACAGCCGCGAGCTGACGGCGATGGCCTATGCCTGGGGGCAATTCCTCGCCCACGACACCGATCTCACCGGCAGCGCGAGCCCCCGCGAATCGCTCTCGATCGCCGTGCCCCAAGGCGACGCCTGGTTCGATCCCGCCGGCACCGGCACGATGTCGATCCCGATGTCACGGTCGGCCTTTGATCCGGCCACCGGCACTTCGAAGCTCAATCCCCGCCAGCAGACCAACGCCATCACCGCCTGGATCGACGGATCGGAAATCTACGGCAGCGACGCCACCCGCAACGCCGCTCTGCGGGAGCATGTCGGCGGGCGGATGCTGACGAGCGCCGGTGCGCTGCTCCCCTTCAATACCGCGGGCCTCGCCAACGCCAACGACGCCCACGTCGTGGCCGATTCCCAGCTCTTCCTCGCCGGCGACATCCGGGCCAACGAAAATCCCGAGCTCCTCTCCCTCCAGACGCTCTTCGTCCGCGAGCACAACCGTGTCGCGGTGGCGGCGGCGGCCCAGCATCCCAACTGGACCGACGAGCAGCTCTTCCAGCATGCCCGCCGGATCGTGATCGCCGAGTTGCAACATGTGACCTACGACGAATTCCTCCCCGCGCTGCTCGGGCCCGCGCGGCCGGGTGCCGACGGGATCGCGTGCTGGAGTGGCTACCGGCCGAACGTCAACGCTGGAATCTCCACCGAGTTTTCCACCGCCGCCTTCCGGCTGGGCCACAGCCTGCTCGGCGATGACATCCGCTTCCTCAACGCCGCCGGCAATCCTGTCCGCGACGACATGGCGCTGCGTGACGCGTTCTTCAATCCGACGCCGCTGTCGGAGGTGGGGATCGAGCCGCTCTTGAAGTACCTCGCCAGCGACCGGGCCCAGGAGCTCGACACGAAGGTGGTCGACGACGTGCGGAACTTCCTCTTCGGCGCCCCGGGCCAGGGGGGCTTCGACCTGGCATCGATCAACATCGAGCGCGGCCGCGATCATGGCCTGGCCGATTACAACACCGTCCGCGTCGCCTACGGACTGCCGCGGGTGACGTCGTTTGATCAGATCACCCCCGACGTCGCCCTCCAGCAGGCGCTCCAAAAGGCCTACGGCTCGGTCAATTCGATCGATCTCTGGGTGGGGGGCCTGGCGGAGAAGCACCTTCCCGGTTCGAGTCTCGGGGCAACGTTCACGCGGATCATCGTCGACCAGTTCACGCGGCTGCGAGACGGTGATCGCTACTGGTATCAGAATGTACTTCCGGCCACCGTGGTGGCCGATATCCAGCGAACGACCCTCGCCGACATCATCGCCCGCAACAGCGGCCTGAAGAATATCCAGGCCGACGTCTTCACCTTCCATGCTTCGATCGGCGGCACCGTGTTTGTCGACGGCAACCGCGACGGCCTCCGCCAGACGGCCGAGAGGGGGATTGCCGCTGCCACCGTCTCGCTCCTCGATGCGGCCGGGACGGTGATCGCCACGACGACGTCCGATTCCAGCGGTCGCTATCTGCTGAGCGGTCTCGATCTCGGCACCTACCGTGTGGCGGTGTCGGTAAACGGCCCCGGCGGGCCCTCCGGGGCGACGTCGGCCACGGGGAGGATCGTGGCGATCACGAAGGGGAACGACATCCGGGGGGTCGATGTGGCGGTGCCCAGCGGCACGGCACAGCCCCCGAAGGCCGCCGCCCCGAAACCGGCCGCCGCGCCGCTGCCGACGAGCATGTTCGCCGCCCTCGTGAGCCGCCCAAAGGGTCGCAGCCGCTGACACGAAAGCCGCGTCCCTGACGGTCATCCGCGGGCGTGACGCCCCTCCCTCCCGGGCCACCGGTGCATCGCATATTCTGCCGGGATCGGTGGTCGGCATCGAAAGATGGTCGCCGCCTGCCCGCTCGTCCGGCGCTTCCCGGACACCGAGGCCGTCGCCATGTCACACGATCCACAGAGGCCACACGCCACCACCGTGCGCTTCTGGGGGGTGCGCGGTTCGCTGCCGTCGCCGGGGCCCGCGACGCTCCGCTACGGTGGCAACACCACCTGCGTCGAGGTGCGGACGGGGGGCGAACGGATCGTTATCGATGCCGGTTCCGGCATCCGCCCCCTCGGGCAGGCCTTGCTCAAGGAACACTCCGGCACCCCGATCGCACTCACGCTGCTCCACTCCCACGCCCACTGGGACCACATCCAGGGTTTTCCGTTTTTCGCGCCGGCCTACCTGCCGACGACGAGGATCCGGGTCGTCGGCGGGCACCCCACGGCCGCCGACCTGCGGCGCGTGTTCGCCGATCAGATGGACGGGAAGCGCTGGTTTCCCCTCCCTTTCGACCGGCTTGCGGCGACGATCGACTTCGATCACCTCGATCCCGAGGGCGACCTCCGCTTCCGGATCGGGGATGTGGCGGTGGCGGCCTGCCCGACCAACCATCCAGGGGGATCGCTTGGATTCCGCATCGAGACCCCGCAGGGGGCGATCGTGTTTCTGAGCGATCACGAGACCGCTGGCCCCGATGAACCGCGGATCCGCGACTTCATCGCCGGCGCGGCGATCCTCATCGCCGATGCCCAGTACGACGCCACCGAGATCGTGACGCGGAGGGGCTGGGGCCATGGCTGCGTCGACGAGGTGATGGCGCTGGCCGGCGGGGTGGGCATCGGCCGGGTGGTCCTTTTCCACCACGATCCCTCCCACGACGACGATCACCTCGACCGCCTCGTCGCAGCAGCCCGGGCCCGTGCCGGCCGCGACCATCCCGGGATGATCGTCGGGGCCGCGCGGGAAGGGGAGACGATCGAGCTGTGAAGCGCGGTGGGGCGCTCCGCCCTCAGTCGCGAGCCGCCGAGAGGATGCTGACGTCCTGGTTTACCTTGCGGAGCTTCGTCGCCAGCGACACGGCGATGTTCCGCAGGATCTTCGTGTGGAGGACGGGGTGAGACTGCTGCAGGCGGTGGAAATCGGCAATCTCGAACACAGCCGTCTCCACATCCCCGTCATACCGAACAAGCTCTGCCGAGCCAGACAGGCCCCGTCTCCATGCCGCGGTGGTGCCTGGGTCGTTTCCGGGGCAGGGAGAAGGGTGGACGCTGCCCCTTCCGGAGTGCCGTTGGCGTGAAAGTCTGTGCAGCCGACGACGGAGGGGGTGAAGGAGCACGAGAGGGCGAATGACGCGCGAGGGGACACTCCCGGGCTACCGCCCCGAACCACGATCGGCGATCCGACTGAAGGCGGCCCTCAATGCAGCCCGGCGCGGAAGTCGTCCGCCTGCCGGCGGATCGATCGCATCTCGCCGGCCTCCTTGCGATCGAGATTCTTCAGCTGCATCGTCATCCGCGGATTGGCCTTGAGCAGCGCCGCGTGCCGGGCGAGGAAATCCCAGTAGAGCGTGGTGAACGGGCAGGCGGCGGGGCCGGTCGCCTGCTTCGGCTCAAAGCGGCAGCCCCGGCAGGCGTTGCTCATCCGTTCGATGTAGGCGCCGCTGGCACAGTACGGCTTCGAGGCCATCACACCGCCGTCGGCGAACTGGCTCATGCCGAGCGAGTTGGGCAGCTCCACCCACTCCACCGCATCGACATAGACGGCGAGATACCAGCGGTGGACCTCCTGCGGCCGCACGCCGGCGAGCATCGCGAACAGCCCCGTCACCATGAGCCGCTGGATGTGGTGGGCATAGCCGTGCGTGAGCGTCTGCGAGAGGGCGTCGCGCAGGCAGTTCATCTCCGTCGCCGCCGTCCAGTAGAAGGCCGGCAGTGGCAGGCTCGCGCCGAGGGCGTTTCGCGACTCGTACTCCGGCATGAAATGCCAGTAAACACCGCGGACATACTCCCGCCACCCGATCACCTGACGGATGAATCCCTCCGCCGCCTCGATCGGCACCAGGCCCTCCCGCCAGGCGCGCTCGGCGCCGGCCACGACATCGCGCGGATCGAGGAGCTTGAGATTCATCGCCGCGGCGAGGCGCGAATGGTAGAGCCACGGCTCGCCGGTCCAGATCGCATCTTGATAGCGGCCGAAAGAGGGGAGCCGGTGGACGAGGAAATCGTCGAGCGCCTCACGGGCCGCTTCGGGTGTCACCGGCCAGTCGAACGCCTCGAGGCTCCCCGGATGATCGGCGAAGCGCGTGTTCACCAGCTCGATCACCCCGCGTGTGACTCCATCGGGGGGAAAACGGCGCGGGGCAGGGAGCTTCCCCGGCCCCGCCTTCGAGAACGCGCCGCGGTTGTCGGCGTCGAAGTTCCACGCCCCGCCGGCCGGCTCGCCATCCTCCATCAAGACGCCATGCTTCTCCCGCAGCGGCCGGTAGAACCATTCCAGGCGGAGCTGCTTCCGGCCGCGCGCATGGAGGGCAAACTCATCGACGGCGCTGAAAAAATGCCGATCGGTGCGAATCTCGAGGGGAATGCCCGCCTCGCGCGCCGCGGCGGTGATCTCCTCGCGCACCCGGTGCTCTCCCGGCTCCACGACGATCAGCTTCGCCGGCCTCCCCGACGGGAGCGCCGAGCCAGCGCGTTTGGCGCCCGGCCGACCGCGGCCGACGGAATCCTCACCGCCGAGGCTCGCCGCCAGCGCCCTTGCCAGCGAGCGCGGCTCGTCGACGGAGGGCGTGGCCGAGAGCGCCCGGTAGTCGACCGGCAGCCCCTCGGCGACGATCCGATCGCGGAAGTGACGCATCGCGGCGAGGAACATCACGATCCGCGGCTTCGCCGACCAGACATGCGTCGACTCACCCGCCACCTCCGCCATCCAGACGGCATCCTGGGAGGCATCGAAACCGTCGAACGCCGCCGAGCGGCGGTCGAGTTGGTCGCCGAGAACGAGGACGAGGTGGCGGGGCATCGGAGGGCTCGCAGGGGATCGGGGGGACGCGGCCCCATTCTGGCAGGCTGCGGAGGGAACGGGGCATCGGCCGAAGCGCCGGCCTTTGCCAGCGGAAACCGATCACCCCCTTTCACCGATTCCTCGCCCCCCCGGCCCCGATCGCCTTAGGCTGCAGTGGTGTTCTCCTTCACCCGGGAGCCTCTTTTCGTGCCAGCCACCCTCGCCCGAATCATCGCCGCCGTGCCCGAGATCCGCACCGTCACGCACCTGGATCCCCACGAGGTCTATCGCGGCCAGGTGTTTCACGACGGGCTTCTGTGGGAGGGCCACAGTGCCGGCAAGGTCGACGACTACCGGATCGATGTCCACGACCCCGACACCCTCGCCGTCATCGCCTCCGCTCCGGTCCCCCACACGCTCGAGTTCCTCTATCCCTACGCTGCGGGGACGATCCTCGCCGTCGGCAAACATTTCGACGAGCGTCGCGGCTGGCTCACCTACCATTCCACCGTACGGTTCGACGCGGCGCCCCCGCTCCCGCGGCTGCGCGTGCGGGTCCGCGCGATGCCGCGGAGGCTCCAGGTCGAGCAGTTCGGCGGCTCCGCCGGCAGGATGTGGTTCAACGAGCCCGGCTCGCGGAAGGTGTTCCGCTGGAACGGCTGGTGGGCCCGGCCACTCCGCCCCGACGTCTCCTTTCCGGGGGCGATGATCCCCTCCGGCCGCCACCTCTTCGTCCT
>Ga0304730_1002054_pt1 | contig 14729 bp, 18 predicted proteins | sample M_130628_MF_Meta_FD_190474 | JGI IMG/M metagenome (GOLD analysis project Ga0304730, IMG submission 190474) | Freshwater microbial communities from Lake Montjoie, Canada to study carbon cycling - M_130628_MF_MetaG (v2) (version 2) | ecosystem: Environmental > Aquatic > Freshwater > Lake | place...
ATACGCCAGAAATAGCAGGTCGGATATTCCTATCTTTTCCTGAGCTTGAGAGACGATAAATCCCGTCTTGTTTTCCCACTTAGCCCACTCTGGCGGTTGCGCAGTGTAGGTCTCAATGGTGCCGCCGTTATATTCGATTGTGATTGGTAATTTCATGCTCCCGATTCCTTATCTCTAGTCTAACGCTGGTGTGGTGACGCAGGTAAATGAAAGTGAAGCGGTTAATGCGTCTGGCGCAGAACCACCAAGTGAAGGGAAGATTGGCTGAACTTGGAACACGTATGCGACGCCTGCAACAGTAAAGAGAACTGAAAGCGGTGTATTTGGTGTAGTAGCTGCGGCGTTCCATAATGCTTCACAAAGTGATGAAACCGCTCCGAAATCTTGCAGCATTTCCACCGCAAAAGTTCCCTGAGAATCTGTCGTGTAATACGCTTTGCCATCGAGGGTTTGGTACGTATTGATTGTCGAATCGATGGTAAGTGTGGCCGATGTAGCTTGAGCATCATAAGTATCACCATCGATGGTGAATGTGATGTCTCTACCGGTGATGATAGTGGTCATTTTTGCTCCTAGTTTTCTGTGTAGTAGGTGGAGACTTGTAAATCCGACGTAAGGAATTTACCAGTCCCGACTTCTAAAGGTGTCGGTTGATTGACGTTACCGACCACGTATCCGGGCGGCATGGCCCCCAGAATGCTTATCATCAGCTGCTCCAAGTTATCGAGGGCTGCTGCGTTATTGTTATATGCCACGACTCCGGTTACGGTCAGATTGACCTGAACCTTTGTAACTGCTCCATTAATAAGGTTTGGCTCCAGATACGGTGCATCCGGGATTAAACATACGGCCGGAGCAATCAAAGCTTCCGGAATGCCGTTATAGACCGATGCAACGACTCCTGAGAGGGCAGTGGCTAACGGTGTTCGGACGTCTGCTTCGATTGTCACATTGCCATCGTCTCTACATCGATGAACGGCCCTAGAAGGCCAATCACTCTGTTCGTTAAACTTCTACCGAGTACGAATGGCGAAGGTTGAAAGTTGTCGCTCATGATCTGATTGCCCGGAGCAGTTACGGACTGAAATATCTCCACACTAACGACCAAAATGGCCGATTGGATTGGTGCGACGTTTGCGTAAAGTTCTGCGGATGAAGCTCCATCGAGGGTGGCACTTCCGGCCGGAATAATCGCGTGGACTACTTGGTCGGCTTCGGCAGTAGCTGCAGAGAACTCAAATCCTGTCACCGAGTGCGTCGTGACTGTATATGTTGCATCTAAATCGCCGCAACCGGCAACCACGACGGATTGACCTACCGCAAAGTAGCATGGCCGGATTGTCGTAAAATATACGACGCCATCTGAAATGCGCGTAGTAGTGATTGCCGATTGGTATTGCGTCAGCAGCGGAAGGATGGTCTGTTCCGCAGAATCAATAATCTGGTCGAGATAAGTATCGTCATAAAGAGATTCAGAGACGCCAAGTATCGCTCGCAGTTGGTCAGCGGTAATGATATTCGGCATCTCTGTTCCCTTCGTCTGCTCGGCTAGTTCGGGAGCGACCTAGCCGATGATTGATTTTCTAATTAGTCCTTATTGAACGCGTATGCGCCAGCCGCAATCTTTGTGGCCGTTGCTCCATATCCATAAACAAGGATTCCGATAGAACCGTCGGAGATGATGTTAGTGCGAAGCTCCAAGCGTGGAGACTCGTACCATGTGTATGCGTCACGGTTGATGACGTACATAGAATCGTCACCTGTGCCTGATAGTGCTGTATCAACCCACAAATCGATGCCATTTACTGAACCGCGCAAGCTGCGAGGTTGTGCATTTCCAGCCGCGTTCTGCGGAGCGATTGCATTGTAAATTGGTCTTCCGTCCACGTTGAAGCTCATGATTCGGCCCCACATGGCTGGACTTACGACGATTGCGTCTGCGAATTTGAAGGTGTTTGAATAAACACTTACCGCACCAGCTGAAACCCATGCAAGCAATTCTGCCGCAGTGATGTCTGTACCATAACCGGTTGCAGTCTTAGTTGCACCAGCGATGATTTGTGCTGAGTTATAAGCATTCGTTGCACGTGCATATTGTGAAGAAAGATTGCTGATAAGTTCTGTAAAGAACAATGGATCTGATCTGTCAGCGAGTTCGACGGACATTGTCTGGGAACCCTTGAAGGATTTGACGTCCACGTTGATGAATTCGGATTCCATAACGGTTGGAGTTACTGGGTCGAGTTCGTCAATCTGGCTTACGTTTGGCAGTACCGTAATCTTTGGGATTTGAAATACCAATCCTGCGCTTGGAAGAGTGCCATTTGAAATCGAATCGATTGAGGCTCTTACATTATCTGCAAGACCATTAACGACTTCGCGAAGTTGGCGTGTTGGAATTAAGCCAGGGTTATCTGTTGATGCAGTAGCTGCAGCGATGAACGCGCGAGATTCTTCTGAACCGCGAGCCGCTTTAACTTGGTGCATGAGATAAGTCTCTGGTGACACGATTGGATTTCGTGCTGCGATGAAATTAACAGGCTTTGGTGCTGCTGCGGCCTGTACTGACTGCGAGGCTTCTACCGTCTCGGCGGCAGGTGCTTCTGTGACGGTGTTTTCCACTTCGTCTCCTTCTGTTGGTGTTGGTGATTCTGAATCATCGGATGATGGCTCAGAAACTTCGTCTGGTGCGGTAGTAGCTGCGACATTAGAGACGCGAGCTGAATTAAAAGCCGGATTATGCGTTAAAGCGACGCCGACAAGTTCAGCCGAATTGACGACCATAGTCCCGTCTTCATTGTGACCGAAGTCGATGGCATTCGCTTCCACACTAAAGCCGTCGCGGAGTCCATCGATTGCTTCCTGAATCGCGTCTGAGCCAGCGGTCGTCTTTGAGATTTTAAAGGTGGCATTGATTGATTTGCCATCTGGTGAAAACTCCATGCTTAAAGTTTTTCCAATCGGTCTTGAAGAATCATGCTCAAGGTTAAGTTTTACATTAGCCGGATTAAGTGACCCGGATTTAAACATCACCTTCCCGGTGGAAGCGTTGGCTGGTGTATCGAACGCGACGATTTGGCCCGTAATAGTTCGAGCTTCTGAATCGGCTGCGGTAATCGTGAACGGTGTAGTTACCTTCATTTAATCATCTCCTCGGCGTTACGGATTTCTTCAACGGTGATTGCAGGATTGCCCTGAGCATCAACGATTGAATTCAGTGTTTTGTATATGTTGGCGCGTTCCAAATCGGAACCGCGTAGATAGTCACTCAGATCGTATTTAACTTCCTGAGACTGTGGAATAAAGTCCGGCATGGACAGACGTTCGGATATTGAAGTCATAAGTGGGATAAGTGAAAAGTCGAGCAAGGTCTGGCGCTGAGTTGTCGCATTTGAATACGTCATACTCGAACCAGTCTCTGCATCAACGTAATAAGCCGGGATTCCCGTAGCGCGAGCGAGTTCTGTCGCCACGTACGAACGGGCCTGATTTAGTTGTAATTTCTCAGGGTCAAAGCCAACAGTTTGAAGCTCAACATCGGCATTAAGAAAAGCCGTTCCGCGAGAACGTCTGGCTGCACCCCAGGAGTCGAGTAACTTGGCGATTCGGTCTGCTGGAAGTGCAGTTCCATTTGATTTTAATACCATTGAGGGAACCGGCTCGCGAGCGTACATCGCTGCAGCTCGTTCGAGTTCGGCACCGGTGCGAATAGTTGCACCAGCTCGGTTAAGAAGGCCTTCATCGTTGCCATTGAATACGACAAGACTTCCGATACCGGAATTCGGAACCGGAGTTCCATCGACCATGTAATATTCGATTTCGGATGCGATTGAGTTGGTCTGGATGGTTACGCGAGCAGGTGATACGCGCTGAACACTACGCACTCTATACGTGTCGGCAAATAACTCAGTGATCTGCCAGTACGCATAGCCATAAAATAATAAATCTTCACAAGTCCAGACGTAGGTCGCGCTTCCCGGGATACGTGGGTCTGGAGTTCGAATAACGCGTGGAGTTGCGTCTTCGATTTCCATCCCGGTTGAACGGTCGATGACTTCAAGACCAATCGATGCAATCGATGAGCAGATTATATTTCTGGCTCTTGCAACCGTTGGCACCATCATCGCTTGTTCGCGTGTAGCGGTATTTGCACCGCCAAAGAAAGGCGTTAAAGAATCGAGAGACGTTACCGGCCCAAGAGAAGCCGAGACGTCGTAAGTAGGAGACGGCGTAGCCATTTCCACTTTACGAGTGGCAAAGATGTCGAGTAATCCCATGCGAGGATTTTCTCAGGGCTATACCACTAGCCGACCATTATGTCTGTTTCCGTCTCTGGGCGTGTCGCGAAGTGAGTAACGAGGGCAGTAGCCACGGCAGCGCATACGGCCGCCTGTGATGCTCTGCGTCCTATGACCCAGCCGCCATCGCCTCGACGAAGTTGCACCGCCGAAAGCATCTGGGTGGTGAGTTCGCTCTGTTTTCCAGAGTGCTTGAGTCTGCCGGAGTTAATAGCCCCCAGCATTTCGTCGCAAGCCTGCGGATAGTTCGAATCCATGTCAAAGGTAGGAATACCGGCTGGCACCAGTCGAGAAGCTACGGCTCCGCTTGTTCTCTTGCTATAAAGCAGATACTCAATCGGGAACTTGCGGCAATAAGGAGCGACGTCGTTAGCGATGGCCTTGTCATCGAGCTGCAGCGGATTGCTCCAAGTGTGGAGTAATTTAATCATGAAGGATTCGTCGCCTAATTTCTGGGCGGCGATAAGGGCTCCGTGTTTTCTGTCCGGTGAAAGGTCGAGACCAAGCCAAGTTAATTTCTCCACGTCTAACTCGACATCCGGGTCGATGCACTTTTCCCATTCGGCTGCTCCGACGCAGCTAGAGATTGTCTGAACCCATCTGCACAAGACCTCGGTCATAACCACGTCGGCTGGGTCATTGAGTACGGCTTTAATGTTGTCGATGTGAATCGTGTGACCAAGTGCCGGATTGGCGGCCTGCCAGTTACGTTGATCTGTTATGTCATCGGTGGCAGCCGACCATTCGAAATAACCGATGTCATCCTTGGCTCCGGCCATAGCTGCGAGGCCACGTTCCCGGAACTGGTTGAGAACCACGCTATGCGAGTCTCCGGCATTCGAGAACGCGTTCACTTGCGGATTCTTGGCGGCCATCAGGGTGTATCGCAAAGAGGCAAAAGATTCGAGTTCGTGCATCTCGCGAAGTTCGTCAAGATGTACGGATTCGGGCTTGCTCAATCCACGAGCTGCAGAACCGCCAGCCTTGATAACGAACCGGGTGCCGTGAAGAGTCTCAATCTCTTCGTTGCCGTGTTGCCATCGGATTCTCTTGACCTGCTTGGCCAAATCGTCGTTAGCCTCGATTATATTTACGAGCTGCCTAAATTGCTCCAGAGAAGTAACTAACCGGTGAGCTGAGGCCACCTGAAGCGACTCGTTCCAATGGAAGAGCCCCATCGCGATACGTGCGAGCATATAAGTCGATTTCCCAGATTGTCTGGCCACGACGACGCAGTTAATTGGGGTTGCCCATCTCCCGTCGGGTTTGACCTTGAGCGAGTGTTCTGCCACGTACTTCTGCCACGGCATAAACCCGTTCTCATAGATCTGATTGGCAAAGTCTATGAGTTCCGGGCCTCTAGAGGGTAAATCATTGAGCGGAGAGTGGATTCTTGGCGTCGGTGAGCCATATAGCGTAGCTGATGACGGCTCTGAAACCGATAGCAGCCGATTTGAGCCTATTTCGACCACGTTGCCACCAGTTGAGTCTTGTTTTGGCTTATTCATGGCTTTGGCTCACGTTTTGAGGTAAATAACGTCCATGGAGAGTCGGGGGTGTTACAGGTGTGCTAAAAAAGCGACCACCCTTCTTTAAATTACAAGTTCTGCACAGAGTTCGCAGATTGGAATCAACATCGCCTTCTTTGCCCATCAGACGCTTTGGAATGATGTGGTCGATGTGGAGTTGGCCTTCGGTCTCACCACATTGCTGGCAGGCGTAGCCATCGCGCTTGAGTATCCTCTCTCGTATCGCTCTCCACCCTTTACCACTACCACCCTTCCACGAGTTAGACATCAGTGGTATCCCTTCGCTAAGAAGTGCCGGTATGCGTTGCACATCGAACCATAACGATTCTTAATATAGCGAATAGTCCAGTCAATCTGGGAGTATCCATCGAGCCTTCTATACCGCTCATTCTTCATTTGTCCAAGTCCAAAGTGTGACCCGTTACGAGCTGAGACTGACCAAGATGACTCCTTAGTAATCAACGCGTTCAGACATTGGAATTGTTTGTAATCAATAATCCGAGAGTGTGCATATAGCTTGAGGTGATCTGTTTGAGTTATCGCTTGGGCTGGTGTAATTGCCGTTATTGAAAGCAAGCCTGCTAATAGGCATAGGAGTGGCGTTAGATGCGTCCGCTCTAGCGAGTGATTCGCCTCAGCGACTCGCTTCAAGCGATAGCATCGTACCGACGAAGTCAAATACATCGCAAGTATGTGCATAACTTGTACGGGGCTCCTGCGTGTCATCCACCGTTTATTGTTGCCTGTGGATAACTCCTGTGCATAAGTATTTGTCATCTCACGTGACCCAATCCGCTATTTTTCATGGCTTCGACGTTTTCTTCTCCCATGCCAACGAGTACGCAAGGCATGAAGATTCCTTTAGTCTCACCGTTGGGAGTCATAAACTTGAGATTGGATGGGAGTATCAGGAAGCCGTCTCCCTTTATCCATAACGTATCGAACCATCGAGCTTTAGAGACCTGCACCAAAGCGACGCCGTTGCCGTGAGCGATGAACTTGTTAGCCCAAGGAGTTACGTCTGAGTAAGGTGGATTGCACCAAACCCGGCCTTCCCAAGGTGTCGCCAGTCCGTCATCAATAACACTCAAGAACCGCTTTGCCGGAATCCACGGAACTCCTTTAGGTGGTGCAGATACGTCCATGTCGTAGCTGAGGCCGAGAGATGTAAAGATTGTCGGCGGTGTGTAGTAATCATCCGATGTCCCGTGGTCGATGTCGTCATGACCGAAGTCGAGGTCTAGGCGGTCGCTATTCACGATGATCTGTTCCAACGCTGGCCACGGTTAGCAGCTCGCATTTGGTGCATTGGATTACTTCGACTCCAGGGGGCAAGTTATCCGTAATCTTTCCTTGAACTATCTGACGAGTTATCTTCTTACACTTTCGGCATTCAAAGTCTAGCTGCGCCATACTGGCTCCTTTGTAGGGTCTCGATGGGTTGTAAGTTGATTTGACTGACCCACCACGAATTAGATTTGTCGTGCTTGAATCGTGGCTTCTTGGCCACGGCTACCGGTATCCATCCAGCGATGTAATACTGCGGTGATGTACCGACTACCAATACGGCGATGTCGGAGTTACGGTCGGATTCCTTGACGATGAGATGACCATCGCGCCACTTCGTATGCTTGACTTCGATGAACGAAGCCACATCGGCCTGTTCTTTGAAAGTTCCGCACGTGGGCTCGAAGTCTTTGATTCCGAAGTATTGCGCTACGGCTATCTCGGCCCCGATAGAGTGTGCATCTCGTGCAATCCCCTCATGCAAATCTAGCTGCTGAAACGATTTATCTACCTTATTCGAGTTCTCCATCGCTCGACGAAAGGCCACAGACCCGGCCGTGAATTCATCATCGCGTGAGATATTGACTCGAATCATCGGCACCCTTTACAGAACCAGATGATGTTCTCTATTGGGTCGCTCTTTTGAAAGCCCTGCGCATCGAGTTGCACGATCATCGAGCATTTGTCGCATTGCTCGACTTTGTATTCGGCAACAATGACGCCTTCACGCATCAATTTACAAGTCATCGTCCTAGGGTTGATTATCTCTACGAATTCGCTCATACCTGTGGCTCCCAAGTTCCTCGTGATGTGAACACATACCAAAGAGGCTGGCATTGTGTGGCCTTGCTTTTTTCTGTGCATGAATAATTTGCCCACGCTTTTCCGGTCTTGGCAGACGTTCCTTCGCGCCAAATTCGATGGCCGTGAACGCACTCCGGGGCAGCAGCTACAAGCTCACCGCCAAGTTGGCTGGCAATCTCGTTAAGGGTTGATTTGACGGGCTGGCTAGTAGCCCAAGGGTCATGGTCATCGATAGTGGAGGCGACGACTTTAGCTTCGACGTGTTCGACTTTCTCCATGTCCTGACGCGTAGGCCTTTCAGGCGTACCTAGCAAAAGCCCGATAGCGCGGCCGATTGCGGAAGTGACAGTATCTTCGACAAAGAACCGCTTCATTTGCACGTTGTAAGTTGCCACATTTCCAAAGGCGTAATCGATGGCCGATGGTGTTAAATCTTCGTATTCACGATAGACCCGGCACTCGACGAATATGTAACCCTTTTCCGGGTTAAAATCCACGATCTGATTCTCAATCCGACCGGTGGGATGTGTATCCCAAAAGCGTCGAATCCTTGCAGCTACATCTTCGTAGTTATCCAAGAACGCCATTAGGCCACGACCCTAGATGAGGCGTGGCGTGTAACTGCTCTGCCGCGTTGATAGCCGTCTTTGTGGCCTTCTTTGTATCCGACCGAGTAACTCACGATGGCCCATAAAATGCAGGCAATCGCCATAAGGACAAAGAGTCCGATTTCGCTTGTTGTCATTTTGCTCCCGATTCTGGGAACCGACTACCGGCTCCCGAATCAGAGAGTGACACCTTGGGCTGACATAATCAAGATTCCCGCCTAAGTGTCGGCGTGTCGAACGGTTAAGGGTGGTCTTTAATATGCTCAATCATCAGCGTTCGGATTTCTCTGACGTCGGCTCTAATCCCCTCGGCAAAGCCGTTAGAGACGGGTCTCGAGTTCTTTTCTGAACGAGCTGCATAAAGGGCAGCAATGCCAGAAATCGTACTCGCTGCGATTAATCCGACCGCCGTGATTGCATCGGTCATTTCCGGCCGAAGGTCGCGTCGTTAGGGTTAAGCCAGCGGAGAATAACGGGTGCAACGGATGCCAGACCTGCCATCCCGATGGCCTTTGGGTCTGTAATCCCGGCCAAATAAACGGTGAGACAAGAGGCCATGAAAGACCTAGCCCAAGAGGCTGCTAATGCTTTGAATTCGCTCATAATCCTAGCCTTTCGATAAGTTCAGCGGCTTTCGCTGGAGTTATAGAGATTTCAAAGTGCATTTCATCAGAACGATGACGGAAATCTCCACCCCACATCATGCCGTACTTCTTGGCCAAAGCTCTCAACATCGGCACTTTCTCGATTGGGAATGTCCCCTTCTTTCCAAGAGGGTGCTTGGTGGCATTGAGGTCGATGGCGGTGCCGGATGAATGATTGCTCAGCTTGTCCGTGGCCCCACGAACCATCCGAAAGCAATAACCCCAGTCATCCAATGCACCACCGTCGATGGGCTCAATCAGATCGTTAAACTCTTTACAGAATCCAGCGACCAATGGCGCAACGGCTTTCGCACATCGAACCTTGAGCTTTGTCCCCTCGATGGGAACACTCACTATGCCAATTTCGGCGGCGTCTTTAGACGCGACCCAGTTATTTTGACTTAGTAGCTGACTCATCGGTGGCAATCGGTGTGGATTGTTCCGCTTGTTGCTTGTCGTATTCTGCTTTGGGCATCCAAGTGAACTCGTCTGTTCCTCGTTCAATTTTGACCCACTCAACAATATCACCTGTTGATTGGGTTACTTCATAAGTTTCAATTAGTTTCATTTTACAACTCCGCACTAAATCCGAAATAGGCAGTAGTGTCACCTTCGCAACGCACTGTATAAGGTCTGTATTGTGTCAATCCTGAAGCAACATTGACTGTAATAACCGCTATGTTTGCATTGTTATTATTTGTATCCATTGAGTAACTAGTTGGCGCATAGGTATTTGCGTCATCTGATAGCCTCAAAGTACCACCAGATTCGAGCGTAGTGACTTTTGTTCTCATTTGAACTGGATAGTTCATAAACAACTTTGCAGCGGTGGTTCCTGTTGCCCAGCCACCATTAGTTAAAATTGCATAACTGCTTGCGGTTGAGTTTGTTCGGTAGTAATAACGCTGACAAGCGGCTAATTCTCCTTGAAATGTTGCCCCATTGGTGCGAAAAGGTAATGCAACGCTTCCTATGTCAATCTGTACGCCTGTTATTTCAAAGTAATCATTAACACCAGCCGTACCTACAGGTGTGTAATAGAAATTAGGTACTAACTGCGCAGCCGTTGAACCAATAGCACCTGTTATTGTGAAACGTTGCCACGTTGTTGTAAGTGTTGCTGTGCCTGTTATTGGAGTTGTTTCACCTGTTAAACCTAAGATGATTTGTCCGTCTGTTCCCGTACCTGTTGTGACTTGATTAGTCAATGCAGATGATGCCGCTGAAAAGTTTGCACCTGCTCTTGCATAATAAGACAAAGTGACAGTTTTGCCCGCATAAGGAATTGAATTAACTGACTCAAAGTTTTGTGCCAAAATCAAGGCAAGTGTTGATGTATTGGCAGCCGTTCTTTGAATACGTGAGCAATACTGAATAAATGGCAAGTTAGTAGTATCGCCTGTCACCTGTCGCGACATAGTTATTCCTGTTGTAAAACCTGAAGGACGATAGAAGTTCCAACGGTCTGCGCCATAAGATGAAGCAACGCTTGAAGGATTGCTTAAACTTGTGCCACGTTGCCAAACGTTCATCGCTGAATTAAGAACAGGATTAGGTATTGGATTACCAGCCGTATAGCGCAAACCTGTAGAGGCGGCACTATCTGCTACGAGAGTGCTTCCGTTGGCTCCAGCTGCGAGATTGTCGAAAGTCGCTGAGCCAGTTCCTACAATCAGATCGCCCTTGGCCGTGATTTCTGTAGCCATTGAATTCGTGATTGTTACCGTGCCGGATGTTCCGCCGCCTGAAATACCAGTCCCAGCAGTGACACCGGTGATGTCACCGACATCATTGGTAATCCAAGTAAAATCCATATCTGTATTTGTTGTCTTGGATAGAATCTGGCCTGTGGTGCCACCTTTAAGGTCGGCCATAGAGGTATCTACGGCTTGACCAAAGACTGCAAAATCAGCAGGAAGGTCGGTTACTAAATCTGTCGGCGTTGGCATTTGCCAGCCGAAGTTACTGGTCGGATTGCTCATCTTTTCTCCTTACGCGACTATCGTCGCATCTTGCCATTCGAGAGTTCCCGAGATGGTGTTCCATTTTTCTAGCACTGAGACTTCTTGCCATTTCATAGCTTGAAGGCTAAACGCCAACGGTGAAAGCAAAACCGTCACCGAGACCGAATTATACGCTGCCCGGAACGTCCATCCCTCGACGAAACCCAGATAAGTTCCAGCAGACATATTGAGTGGCAAATCCGAGATTCGTAACGGAAGTCCCATAAAGATGTTAATCAAAGAATCCCGGTCTGTGTTATCAATTTCTGGATTGGTCAATTCGTATGTGATCTGATTGAACATCGGCAACGGATAGGCCCGGAGAGTTAAATAGAAGGCTGCTTGCGCATCGGCGTCTGTATGATTCTTTAGGGTCGTCATAACTATCTGGGCCAGACGTCCATAAATGGCTATCGAATCCGCATCCTCAAAGGGAGTGGTCTCATTGGCTGAGTTGGCCCCGTACTTCAAAGTCACCGAGTTCCGGACGTCTCCAGCTCGTGTCTGGATAGTGATGCCGTTCGATAAAGCCTGAGCTGCTGAAAGGTCGGTATAGCCGTTAGTAGCAAGATAAATGCTCCGATGAGTCGAATCGGCATAACTGATTCTGCCCTGAGCGTCCTCATAAATATAACCAAGTCCGGACGTAGCAAGTGCAGAGACCAAGGAATAAACCGTCGTCCGGTCGGCAGTTCGTGCAGCTAAGTCGTAATTGCCTGGAGTATCAATCTCACCAAGTCCCACGTTCTCGGCATTGGCCCAAGTAGTCGCCGGGTCGTATGTGGCCCACGTTAAAGCGGCTGGAACCTCGCTCCAGTTATTGAGAAGCAAGTCTTGCAATATATGAAGGATTTGAGTTCCGTCATGAGCTGAAGTTAGTGTCCCATCGGTAAGAGCTTTAGGAAGTCGCGACAATGCTCCAAGCGCGATGATCGAAATAGTCTGATTAATTCCCACTACGCCGGAACTAGAAACTGAGATAGATACGTCAGTAATCGTGCCGCCAAATATCGGAGTAAAAGTCGCAGTTGAATCTTTAAGTTCGATTGTGACTGAATCGTTGATATTTATATTCACGACAGATTGGTCAAGATTTATGAGCTGCATATTCACATAACCGGCATTGGCCTGTTCGTAGATATTAGTCCGGCCAGAAGTTATTGTGAGATTAGCAAGCGTAAAGTTGGTGTAAATCGTCCCTTGAATGGTGACGCGCCAGATTGGATTCCAGACTGTCACACTGCGACCAAGTTGCTAGAACCACCCGTGCCACGGTAAGCCGAATTATTAAGGGTATCTACAATCGTCCGAGCTGTGCCTTCTGGGTCAATTGCTCCATTGACCGTGATGCTAATACGTGCAGCATTTTGAGAATCCGTAAAACCACCGGCACCCATAGCAGCTAAACGAGCGGCATTTTGTGAATCGGTAAATCCACCACCGGCGATGCTGGCGGCCGCTTTAGCTGCAGAACTAGCTGCGGAAGAGACCGACGTCGAAGTCGTGCCGGAAGTCGAAGTCGATGGAAGGGCAATCTTTGGGATTGTCGTGCTTGTTGTAATGCCTGAAGTCGAGACGGTTGGCATTTTGACGGTTGGGGCTCCACTGACTGGAATAGTCGGGATGTTTGGTAAAAGTGGGATGGAATTGTATTTAGTAATCAGCCAGTTGATAACTCCGATGGCCGCTTCGACCGCAGTCGTAATGGCTCCAATAATGCCGCCGATGATATTAATGACACCGCCAGCAATCTTTCCTACGATCTGAAGGGCTGCTCCTAAAGTCGTTCCAAGAACCGGTGCTACGTAATCCGCGATTAACTTTCCAAAAGCCAGAAATGCATCCATGTTTTCACCGATGGCATCTTTGACGTATCCGAAAGCTTTAACGAGACCATTCCAGATTGGAGTGAAGACGTTGCTCAGAGTTGTACCAAGATTCGTAATATAAGAGGTTAATCCATCAGACTTATCAGAGAAGGCATTCGATAACTTCTCCACGATTGGCACCACGTACTGAGTAAAATATCCGACTAACTTCTCCAAGATAGGAAAAAAGGCGTAGCCAATAGTCTCTTTGGCTTCATTGAATGTGGTCTTGAGAATATCCATCCGACCCTGAAAGGTCTGGGCGTTACGAGCTGCGGCACCGCCGAACAAATCTGAAAGACGCGTCTGGACTTGGGTGAAATCCATCGTCTTAAGTTCGGCCGATGATAATCCAACGCCTAATTTTCCGAGGGCAGTCGTGTTCCCGTCATAAGCCTTGCCTAACGAATTTGCCACCGTTTCGAGCGGTTTCCCGGTTTGCGTTGAAATATCAAGGGCCAAAGAAAGAAGCTCTTGGGCTTTACTTGCATCTTCGGTCGAGATTGCCAGCCGTGATAAAGCCGGGCGAAGTTTGTCGTCCGAGACTCCGGTGGCCAAAGACATCTTGAGAATCTGCTTTTCCACAGAAGCAATCTGGTCATTTGTTGCACCGGTCGCGTTCTTTAACGCGCTGGCTAATTTAACCTGCGATTGTTCGTCTTCGATGGCTGCTTTGACTCCATCGACGCCAATCTTGATTGCGTAGGCACCAGCCGCAGCAGCTGCGGCCGCAAAGGCTAGACCGGCTTTCTTTCCGAAGTCTGTAACCTTGCTACCGAAAGAATCGACCTCAGTTGAGCCGACATTAAGATTCTTTTTCAGATCATCAATATCAGCCAGAATGGATAACTTGAGAGTTCTTGAACCAGCGGCTGCCATGTTACGTCCATTCCTTTAAAATCTTTGTGAATGCATTTTCCCACTCATTAACCAAATATGGCTGCTCTTTGCGGAGTGTCGGATAGATAAAGTAACCGCGAGAACCACGTCCTTCTTTACCAGACCAGACTGGGAACTGCTTGAATTTGTTAGACCCGAACTCGTAACCGCCCCAGAGTTGTTGAGTCGTGCCACCGCCGGAGAACTTTTGAGATACGAAGCCGAAGGATAATTCTCCGACCTTGGATGACTTGCTGACTCTTGAACCGTCGGCAATCCGGGACGCAGCTCTATTCTTTGCCCCGGAAGCCGTACTAATAATCTTCGATTGCAGATAAGTAGCCAGACCATTGGAGACGCCTTTAGCTTGAGAGATAGCTTCTTCATCCATGGCTTTAAAAGCCCGGATGATGCCACGCAAGTCAGCCTTGTCGTATGCGATCATCTCACTTTGCATTCCGCTGCTCCATAATCTCGATTGCGGTTAATACGTCTTCGGCGGTCTCAAACTCGCTGCGACTTAGACCGGTTGCGATGGCCAAGTCCCAGAGAATTCTATTTAGGCTTCCGACGGCGTAACTTTTGGGCTTTCATCATCTCCAACCTTTACTTCTACCACTGTGTCGCACCAAATATCGAAAGGCTTGACTGGCTTACCGCCACCCTCGCGCTTCATAGCGTTATACGCCAGAAATAGCAGGTCGGATATTCCTATCTTTTCCTGAGCTTGAGAGACGATAAATCCCGTCTTGTTTTCCCACTTAGCCCACTCTGGCGGTTGCGCAGTGTAGGTCTCAATGGTGCCGCCG
>Ga0304730_1002058_pt1 | contig 14698 bp, 37 predicted proteins | sample M_130628_MF_Meta_FD_190474 | JGI IMG/M metagenome (GOLD analysis project Ga0304730, IMG submission 190474) | Freshwater microbial communities from Lake Montjoie, Canada to study carbon cycling - M_130628_MF_MetaG (v2) (version 2) | ecosystem: Environmental > Aquatic > Freshwater > Lake | place...
TCTTTTTGCTTCCAACTTTTAAACTTACCTAAACCGTCCTGATTTTGATTATCAATATCACTATTTAAAATCTCTGCCATAAAAATTGATTATTATTAAAAAAATATTTGACTATTAAAAAAGCCAATCCAAAAAGCTAAGCCCCTGATTTTAAAAGTCAATTGTAATTTTAGCACCAAAGCCAACTATTTTTAATATTGTTTTAAAATGGGATTATTAAAATTATTTATTAAATTTTGTTGACAAGTTTTAAAGCGATTTAAAACCTCTAAAAATTCCTTCCTTTATCATTCTCTATAAAATCCTCTTTTTGCTTATAATCCAAAATTTGCCCCCTTCCTACTAATTTAGCTTTTTTATTGCAAAATATTAGCATTTATTAATAATTCCTATTGACATTTAAAAAACACCCTTCCAGCTAGTGCTGGCGTGGCTCTAGCTTGTTTATAAATTATTTTAATAAATTATCAATTATTTGCTAATATTGTGTTGACTTGTTTAATTTATTGCTCTAATATATATATAACAAATTCAAAGAGCCCAATAAATAAAGGCTCTAAAGATTTGGATTATTAAAATTGTTTATCAATTATGTTCAAATAATCAAAAAAAGTATTTGACAATTATTTCGTATTTAACAATCAACCTAAAAAATAAAAAATATGACATATAAACCAACTCTCCAAGAAATTTTAGAAGAGGAAAAAAATTTTATCAATCACGGGGGCAGTATTACAAAAACTTACGACAAAAGCGGTAAGTTTTTAAGAGAGCAAAGAATATCAGGCGTTGAAAGATATTTTAAAAAATTACAAAAACAGCAGGATAATAATTCAAAAACTAATTTAACAACTTTACCAACCAAAAACTAAAATTATGAAAATAATTCAACAAGGAAATTACATTACTAGTTTAGATTATTGCAAAAAAGCAATTGGCTTAGATGAGAAAACTTACGAACTGACGGACAACCCTGAAATTGTTGCAATAACGTGCAATCTTGCGGAAGGTCTAGACTGGGATTTTGTAAATTGTGGCGGAAAACTTACAATTTGCGTATGGTAATCAACTTTAAAAACTTAAAAAATATGAAAAATATAATATTAATCGACAATCCAAAGCATTCACTAATTGCGGAAGATGTTTTGGTTTCAAATGGTTTTAAAATTATCTCTAATTGGTGCTGGGACGGAGTTTATCAAAAAGACGGCATTAATTATAATTTTGCTGGCTGGGATGGCCACAAAGTAAAATTAATTATTAACAACTAAAACTCTTAACAACCTAAAAAACTTAAAAATTATGGAACATTCAACATTCAAAGGCGATGATAGCTATTCTATTAACTGCACTGGCGATGCCTGCGTCGGCGATGAAGTCGCTTTTGAACGAGCAACCTTTAGTGGCTCTTTTAGAAATGCCAAATTTGACGGCTTTGAGCTAATCAAAGGCACGATAACTAAAGATAGCTATGGCAAAGACAAGCAACAACACACTTTTACGATCAAAAGTGTTGAGGGCTGGGAGATGAGGATTAAGGGGCGAAATCTTTATGCTAATGGCACCTATCGCAAAAGATGGATTGATGAAGAGAAAAGGGGCTTAGTTTTGAATGAAAAACACAGCAGAGGCGATAAGGCAAGGGCGGCAAGGGCTGAAAGAAAATTAGAATCAATTTATTAACCAACCAAAAAAACTAAAATTTATGACAATAGAAATTTTAACAGGTTCGCACCAAAAAAACGGAGAACACAACAAAAAGCAATTTACAAAAATCAATGATTTATTATTGAGTAAGAAAAACCCTCTTTTTCAAAAATTTAGCTATGAGCATTTTTATTTAGATGATTGTGATGGTTTTATTTCAATAGTTAAATCTAGCTATGTGGTTAAAGATTTATCCTCTTTACAATTTGACAAGCTAAAATCTTATTTGAAAAAATTTGTAAAAATGGAGGGCTTTTTATTTGTCGGCTGTCTCTGTCAAGAATACTAATTTATTAACTTTATCAACCAAAAAAACTAAAAAAATGCAAAAATATAGAAACAATATCGAGCAAGAGGCAAGAGCCTGCGAGCCTAATTCCTTTAAATCTATGACGGATTTAGAAAAAGAATTGCAAAAATGGAAATTTAATAGTTGGGATAATCAAAAAGATATAACCAGAGCGGTTAGAGCAAAGGCAAGGGCAATTTTTAAAAAACATTTAGAAGATTTGCGATTGGATAAATTAATGGTTGATAAGCGAGTGGAGGCAGAAATTAAACTTGAAAAAGCAAAAAAAGATTTTTTGGCAAAATTAAACAAGACAGATCTTTGTCGATATTTGGCGACAGAAAAAAGAAGGGCTGAAATTTCTGGAAATGAATTTAAAAGCGAGAAATCAAAATTAAACAAAATTTTAAATGGTTTTTACCAAAAATTTAACTTCAATAACTCAATTTATTTTTATTACAATAAATAAAACTTTTATCAACTAAAAAAACTAAAAAACTATGAAAATTAAAATCAAAGACATATTCAAGACTAATAAAATTTATAGTCATTCTGCAAATTATCATCTTGTTTTAGATGCTATTCACAAAGAAATTATATCAGAAGATAGTGCAAGAATATTAAATATTTATTCTCATCATATTCTCAGTGGCAGGAGAATAAAAACTAATTTAGTTAACAGAGCATTTAAGATTATCTGTGCTTTAGATAAAAATTATGCTGACAAGCCGCTAATAATCAGAAAAATACAAAATCAGATTGCATTAGAATTTAGTATAAAAAATTCTTTAGATGTTGGTGTTGCTAACATTGAGATTTTAAAAACTAAAATCAAATGTCAATTTTGGCTAGATCATTTGAAAAAATGGCGAAATTTGGAAGTAATTTTTTAACAACTATTAACCAAAAAAACTAAAAATAATGACAAAACCAACACTAGAAATAATTTTAAAATTAGAAAAAGGGGAGCCAATAGTTTTCTTTAGGGATTTTGATCTTCGTCATCATAAATGGCTTGCCTGTTATAAATATGTTCACGCGGAAGCGGGACTCGAGTATTTCAGAGCTTTAAAACCTTGCAATCAAAACAACGCGGTCAGGCTTTTGGCTAATTTCAGAAGTCTTTATTCGGAGTATGAAATTAAAATAATGAAACGACTAAACTTGAACAACTTTATCAACCAAAAAAACTAATATGAAAAATCATTATTTTATTGTTTATCCTGTTTTCGGAAGTGCTGGCACTAGAAATCCAACGCACGAATATTTACCAGTTTCTAGCGAAGATAAGGGATTTATGCTAGAAGTTTTAAAAAACAGAAAAAAAGAAAATCCAAAACTTAAAAGAGCTTTTTTGGCAACTTATGACGAGCTAAAAAAATTAATTAATTATCAACTTTAAAAACTAAAACATTATGAAAACTAAACAAAACTGGAAAGCATACAAAACAGCAAGGGCAACAAGCATTGATAAGAATTTATTAGGGCTATACCAAGAGCAAGGGCAAAAACCTGTTAAAAGAGCAACAACAGGCGATTTAAAGCATTTTGACTTTAAATTTAAAGGCATTGAAAGCGAGTTTTGCATTGACGAGCAAGGCAATCACTGGCTAGAAAAAAAGCTAGTGATATGGGCAGAAGAGGAAAGAGAGGTTGAAAATTGCAAGGAAATGGGCGACTTTTATCTTGTGAGCGATTTGCTAAAACTAAACAATTCACACCTAAATAAATTTTTGCCAATAATTTTAACAGCAAAAAGGGGCGGCAAGCCAAGAAAATCAATCGTTGCCAGCGATGGCTCTTCAATCAATATCCAATTTTAATTTTAACAACCTAAACAACCAAAAAACTATGCAAAAATACAAAGTGAGCCTAGCTATATTGCAGCCAAAAAATTATGAAGTAGAAGTTGAAGCAGAGAGCGAGGAAGAGGCAATAAAGCTAGCAATAGAGGATTTTAATTATAAGGCGAGCGGCGAGGTTGTGGATGTAGATGGCGGAGAATTGCAAGGGGACTTCATAGAAGATGGCAACATTGGAATTGATGTTGCGGAGGTAGAAAATGAATGGAGTGAGGGGGATGATAATTTATTTTATGAGGATGGGAGGTGGAAGAGGAGAGGGTGGTATTTGAGGTGAGGGGAGGAGGGAGTGGAGTTGGGGTGGGCTAGGCGACTAAAAATAAAGTAATTATCAACAATTTAAACAATTAAAAACTATGAAATATTGGATTGAAATCAACGAATTCTATGAGCCAACCCTAAATATTTTTGATTTAAAAAGTGAAATGATTGGCAATTGTGTTGAAACTTTTGATTGTGAAAATATTAAAGACGCTAAAAAGCAAATTGAGATAAAATTTGGTTTGGATCTTGAGAGAGTTTTCATAAAAGATTTAAAGCAATTATACAATTTCAACTGGTGCTTACCCAAATACTTAAGAGGTAGGCAAAAAGAAGATTTGACAATAAGTGATTTTATCGGCTCTAAAATGCTTAGGGTTTATGTAGACAACCCTAAAAAAGTCTGCCCCAAAATCTATTGTTTTTCAATTAACTAACTATCAACTTTAAAATTTATCAACCTTAAAAACTATGAAAATAAAAACTTTTAAATTTTTAGGCAAAACTTTTAAACCGATCCGTCAGTTTTCTTTAAATGAAGGAAATATTGCTGAAATCTCACCTCATCTAAAAGGCTTAAAAAATAATGAAAAATTTAGAAATTATGATGGTGGTAAATGGAGTTGGCAAGAATTTTATAACAAAGCTAAAAAAGCTGGAGCTGGTGAAATAGATGTTTTTGAAATGGAAGGTAAAAATGTTGTCCCGTGCCAAAATGAACTTTTTGAACTTACTTATTAATTAACCAACTCCCTTAAAAAATAAAATTATGAAACTAAAAGAACTACTCGCAATTATAGACGAAATTTATCAAAAATTCAATTCAGAAGAAGGGCTTGATTTAAATCACAACGCCCATTTTTGCAGGTGTCTTGATGTCTACGAAGGAGGGAAACAATATAAAGTCGCTGTATTTGAATTTAGCGGTTTTATTAAAGAAAATGAATTTGCAATTGACGAAATGGGCAAAGTGAGCGATCTGCGATTTTACTACAAAAAAGACCCTTCTAAAAAACAATTTACCTTTAAGAATCTTGCAGAAGTGAAAACTTTTAACGACAATTTTAGCACGGACTGGACGACCAAACCTTTTCTTAATCTTAAAAACTAAAACTATGAAAACACAAAACGATAATCAACTAATGGCTTTATGCGATGGCGAGCTAATCACTTTTCACACTTTAGCAAAAGAACTTGTCTTTAAAATGTTTTTGGGATTTTCAAAGACTAAAATTGGCAAATTAATTATGCTGGAATTTGTAATGGAAGGTAATAAAATTGTCAAAATCTTATTGACGGACACTCAAGAAAAACAGTTTAAAAACTTTTTAAAGACGCTCTCAAAGAAAATTGGTTACGAAGACTTAATTATTAAAAATGCATTGGAATTATCTAAATCACTTGGCAACTAGTGAGGCTTGAAAAAACTCTCTAAATTGTTTAAATCTCTAAATATCCGCTCTTTAGCTTTGTAGGGAGCGGATATTTGATCACTATCATCAATTAACTTCTGCACCAGTTCCTTAATTCTATCACATTCACCAACGCACCTATTCTTAACAATATATGTCGTTCCTTTGTGTCCACGCTTAAAAGGTGCTAGTTTTCTCATTGACGCCAAAAGTTGTTGTTACTATTCCTATAAATTGGCTCACCTCAAACATTTTACCTAATTTCACACCATCTTTAGAGCCTACTGATGTTGAAATTAAACAAAGCAATATTATGATTATTCTCATAGTATATTATTTTCTGTTATCGTTAATTTCTTTTAATAAAAAGAGCAGGGCTATCACCATCCCAACATTCTTTTTTATATCTTTCTGATTTTTCTTTTTCGTATTTATCTACAACTCTCATATTATCTTCTGCTCTACTAATGATTTTTGATTGCAATCTTTCACTTATTCCCGCTCCATAACTTCCCAAATAACAATCGCATTGTATATTCATTATTTGTTTGTTTTTTGAGCAAGGGCACGCCTTGTGTGAGCAGCAAGGAATATATGCAACACCGCTGCCACTACACATATAGCAAAACCCAAAAGCCACCAACGAAACTTCTACAAGCCATCTATTGTCATCCTCATAACTTACTACTTTTTGACCATAAAAGTTTTCTGGTGATATTTCAAAGCACTCCTTAAAAGCATTTCTACAATTCTTTTCAGTCGCAAGGTGTTTATGATCTTCAAAAAAGTCTTTACCCAAAAAGTCTTTTATTCTTTTTTCGCTATAAAAAATATCTCTTGAGAGATGATTCTTAACAACCTCACTATCTACACCATTGTAATATTCTTCATTGCTTAAGTCTTTTTTTATCTCTTCTAAAATCTCATTTTCAACATCACCCACAAAACCTCTTTTTGAAAATTTATAAAATCTTCTCAATGATCCAACTGGATATGATAATTTGTTAATCCTTAATTTTTTATTTTTAACATCTTCAGGCGAAGAGTCGCCAATAGCAATTTTATCTTTTGAAATTGCAAAACAAGAAATAGTAAAATCAAAATTATTAATTATATTTTGCTCTGTGTCGTAAAATCTTTTTACCAAGTCGCAATTGATTCTACCATCGCCATAACTTATTGAACCTCTCAACAGTCTGTTTGTCTCAAAGTCTTTAACAAAATTAAATTTACTTTTTAAATCTTCGTAAAATTGTGTAAAATCTTTGGCTTCCAAAAAGAAAAAATCAATATCGTTAGGTGTCTGCTTTAATAATTTATTTAGAATAAATCCGCCAGCTATCACCACATTTGCTGTGGTTTTTGAAAAAATATTTTGCTCTAATTCTTGTTGAATTTGTTGTAATTCCATATCACATTCGTTTTAAGGTTGGTAATTGCATAATATTTGATTGTGGTGGCTTATCTTCAATCACAAAAGGCATAGGGTTATATTGTTCTGCAATTCCTTTTAATTTCGCTTTAAATGCAATCTTGTCTGCATCGTATCTGCTTTTTAGCCATCTGCCTAGCTTTAAAACTTCCTCATCGCTGTTGGCTTTCTTTGCATATTTATCAATCAAATTGATTATTTGATGGTTTTGAGAATTGCAATATTTACTTTTAAAAAGCCTATCCAAATTTTGGTCGTTAATCCAAACAATAATTGTGCCAATCCAAATTCTTATCATCTCATCGTGCTTTCTGTTGGCTTCTAGTTTTTCGTGGTCGCTTAATGGTCTTTCGCCACCTAAAATTTCCACTAAATCAATAATACTTGATCTTCCCCTAAATCCATAAATCTCATTCCATCGCTCTTGAGGAATTGAAATTAATTTGTCTATTCCCTCGCCAAATCTTTTATCATCAATGTTTTTGCACTTCTCATAAAGTGCACCAATCCATTCAATGCTTGGCTTCTCAATGTTCTTGTCTTCAAAAATGAAGTTAATTTTAGTGATAAATTTTTCTTTATTCATTGTCTTGATCTAAAAATTCTTGAAAAACATTACGTAATTCTGCAACTTTGCCTCTAGCTGGCTCTGCAATTCCTTCGTATTCATCTTTCCAGCCTTCATTTTTTAACCAAACCTCAACTGATTTTGTGTAAGCGTTTTTGCTCCAGCAATGCTTCATATAACTTTCCAATCCTTTAGCTATGTTTTCCAAAGTGTCTTTTTTGATAGCCTTAAAAAATAATGCTTTTGATTTTTCTTTGCTTCCTTTGCCTGTGTGGATTGCCTTATAGAGTTTCCAAAATTCCTCAAATTGTAATTCTAAATTCTCTTTATTTTCTGATAACCCATTAGGTTTTTTAGGTTTGTCTTGGGTTTTTTTAGGTTTGTCATCTTCTGCCTCTTTCCCTTTTTGCCATCTTGCATTCGCCGCCTCTTTTCGTTTATTTGATTTTTCTTTAATTCCTTTTATTTGTGAAAGCCAAGAATTATTTATCAAGCAACCTTCCTTAAATTCAAATAGCTTTCTAGCCAGTTGTATTAGTTTTTCTTTATCTCCAAAGAATCTACATCTTTGCACCAAATTATTTTCTGTCAATTCGCCAAAATTTTTAAAATAAGCGGCTTTCAAAATAAAATACATTCCAATCTCTTCAATAGTCAATTCATCCTGCAAATCCAAAATGTCATTTGATTTTTCTGTAAAATAATAAATTTTATCTTTCATTATTATTTTTATAAAACTTAAAACAGATTAAACAATTAAACATAATACAAATAAAACAATGTATAGCATATGCAAAACAGTATCCAAAAGGATATGCAAAAGGATATGCTATTGCATTTAGAGTGTTGATTTTATTGATTAGAATTTTTATCATTTTCTATTAAATTAAACTTCTTTACACCAGCACCGCTTAAAAATCTTTGCTTTCTTTGTATATTGTGAAAGTCAAGATATTTGCTAAGAGTTGGTTGTGTTATTTTTAAATGCTTGCAAAGCTCTTTATTTGTCATTTTAAAATAAAGATCCTGCAATATTTCTTTTGTTAAATCTTGAAGCATTTTAAGCAGTTAATAGTTAATAGTAAAGATATTTTTTTTGGTTGAATTACTCATCTTCTAAACCCTCCATAAACCCATCAATGAAATAAATTAGAAAATTAAGAACATTGCGGTCTTGATCTTCTTTTAATCCAGTTGCTTGGTCAATCATAGCTTCTAAACCATTTTTTGGGGCAGGCACTAGGTAAGGTCTTTTATTGCCAGTGTCTCGCTCATAATCTTTCCAATCTTCATCTGAATAATTCTTTAATGAATATTGTGCAAAAGAGATTGCCGCACCAGAGCAAAACCGCCCCGCCTCTTCCAGTTTCTTATCTAATATTGATTGTAATTCTTCGTTTGTCATAGCCGCACGGTTTGAATTTGGCGGGATACAGCGTGCGGGCTATACCCCATAATTTGATTAGAACTTCCCGCACAAGTTAAAAGTATATTATATCTGGTGTTTTAATAGTCAATCAGAAATCATTTAAAACTCTTAAATAATTTATCAAAAGGCATCTTTTTACTATTCGATTCCTGCACAATGCTTCTCCAATAATCACGATCTTTTTTAAGTTCACGATATTCTTGTTTTGCTTTTTTAAGCAGTTCTATTGCTTGTGAAACGGTTTTGATTTGTATTTTGTTTGTCATAAATTATCCGTGAGCAATCCCACCACAAATGCAAACATCAAAAGGGTGCTGACAACCCCCACACTTCTTTTGTTTTACAATAAACTTCACAGCCCTCATCTTCATCTCACTGCGAGAGACTAGCTTCAGTTGTTTGCAAATTTTTCGGAATGTGGGATATGACATATCCAACTTCTTGCAAATATCTGTGATGGTCAAGTTCTGGTTGTTGATTGATTCTTGTATTTTTTCTTTTTTTGGTAGTGGAATTCTAAGCATATTTGAATATTGGTTATTTAATAAATAAATTAAATATTAAAATTAGTTGATATTTAATATAAAGTCAAGTGTGACAATAAATCACTGGATTTTTCTATTAATTTACTACTAAATTTTAATTAGAATTTAATCTTATTAAAAATAGTTTGCTACAGTCCGTAGGCTTAGAAGACTATTTGAAAAATAATTGATATTTGCTATTGACTTTACTTTTAATTGGTGCAAAAATGGTTTTTAACAATTTGAAATTAACTTTTTAAATTAGGCTCTAAATTGGTGCAAGAATTTTCAGTCATCTTACAGGGCGGAAACAAGGGAAAGCTAGAAATTATGGTTAATTCTATTAAAAATATTGAAGATGCAATCACATTCTATAATCAATAAAATGTGGATATGGATAAAAAACTTTATTACAGGTAAACAAATAATCATTTCTGATGATTGCCAAGAAATTTATTTTTTAAAAAATAATTGCAACTTTCAATCAACAACAAAATTTAGGATGAGAAATCGCAACTTTAAATTAAAAAATTTAATTAAAACAATATTATTGGTTGTTTTGTCAGCATTATTTTTTATAGCAATCTCAATTCAATTTTAAATTATGAATCAATTTTTAGAACTCTTACAAAAGTTAATAACTATACGAAATGAACTGTATGAGTATCCTGCCCTCAATAAAGGTTTAATTGAACAAATGAATAACGAGATTAATTTGTTAATCCTAAGAATCCCCATAAATATTAACGATTATGTTGAATAATTTTAAAATGGACAAAAGCGAACAATTTGTTGTTGCACATTTAATAAATGGCGGAGTATTTGAAGCGAATAATCTTCATAAGTTGAAAGATGAGATTGTTGATTTTTATTCTGCAATTGATGCACCACAGTTTTTGGGAATAGAATCTTTGTGCTATGCAGATGATGATATAGAGAATTTTAACAACAATGAAGAGTTGGAAGATTTGATTGCTCAGGCAAAGCAAGATTTATTGGAAAATGACAAATCCGATTTAATAGAAGATTATTACGAAAATTTAATTTAAAAGAATTAATCAACCAACCCAACAAATGAAAAATAAATTTACCATTTCAAACAATTTGCAGGCAGAAGAGGATCGTATTAGAAATATTCAAAATCTGAAAGATACAAGTTGCAAGAACCTTAAACAATCGCATCCGAAATACAACTTATCTCACGTATCTTATAGCGATGCTTTTATAGGCTCAAACGATGAGTTGCATTGTGGTGCATTAAAAGAGCAACAAAAAGAGAGGTTGGACAAAAAGGGAACAACTGAAGTGATTGAAGCTATAGCAACTAAACTTGAAACTATTTCACAAGAACAATCCAATAATAAATAAAATTATGGATGAGGAATTTGATTGGCAAAGATACTACTACGAAATGGTAGCATCAGAAGAGGAAATTATTAACGACCCTAATTTTATTAACAATAACAATTAAAAACTATGACATTAATTAAAAAACCAAACGAACTAACGCAATCTAAAATTAAATTAAAAGGCTTGATTTATGGACAGCCAGGCACTGGAAAAACCAGTTTAGCTCTATCTGCACCTAAGCCACTTTTAATTGATTTTGATAATGGTTTAAGAAGAGTTGCAAAGCAATATCAGACTGACAGCGTTCAAGTTGAGAGCTACCAAAACTTGTTAGACATTTTAACTAAAGAAGATATTTCTGGTTATGAAACAATCGTGATTGATACGCTTGGCAAGGTAATTGATAGAATTGCGGATTGGTTAGCAGATTCTAATCCAAAAGTCAAGCAGGGGGATGGTCAATTATCTCAAAAAGGCTGGGGAAATGTTAAGGGTGAATTTCAAAGACTTTTAAAACTTCTTGAAAGCAAAAATAAGTCAGTAATTTTTGTTTCTCACGAAAAAGAAGAAAAAACAGGCGATGAAGTAATGAAGCGACCAGATGTTGCGGGATCAAGTGGGAAAGACATTGTGAAAGAATTAGACTTTATGGGCTATATGTCAATGAAAGGTGGCAAAAGAACAATAGATTTAGCACCAAACGAGGCTTATTATGCTAAAAACTCATTGGGATTAAATTCATTTTTAGAATATAAACCTCTTGCAGGAATTAACAACTTTTTATCGGAAGCTATTTTTGATGCTTATCAAGAAAAACTAAAAGAAGATGAAAAGTTATCGGTAGAATATGACACTCTAATTGAGGAACTCAAAAAAAAGATTGGCAATATTAAAACTTTGGAAGAGTTAAATCTTTACTACTCATCACTTTACCAAAAACACGATAAACTTTGGTCCAGCTATCAAATGGAAGCTAGTTTTTTGAAGGCTAAGGTTGAAGAGTTGGGATTTGGTTTTGATTCTAAAGCTAAGGAATTTAAGACTAAAGCGGTTGAAGTAGCTAAAACTATAGATGAGCTTATTAGTGAAATGCCAAATAAAGGAGCAAACAATGGATAAAATTTTTGAAAAAGAAACAGTGGAATATCTTAAAACTTTTGGAATTTCCGATAACGAAATTTTTAAAATTAAAAAAGATAAATTAAAGGATTATGCAATCCAAAAATTATCTCTTGCAATAGAAGCTGTCAAGAAAGAGGATTATTCTTTAATAGAAAAAGATACATTTGAATCTGGGGCTGGGGATGGTTGGGGGAGTGATGATACTTGTCTTGATTTTGGTGGGGTTATGGGTGAGCGGACGAATATAAAAGAACTTTTTGATCAAATGCAATATTACAAAGAAATCATTGAGGGCAAGAGAATTAAAGATGAATATGGAGAATATGAGCTGATAGAAGAAAAAGAGGAGGATGAGGAGGAGGGTGTAGAGGAATGTAAGAGGAAAATGGAGAAAGCGTTTGTTGGGTGTTTCGGTGGATGGGAGAGGGATAAGGGATGAGGGGGTTGGTAATGTTAGAAGCTCTTTTTTCAAATTGCATACTTCTTAATATAAAAGAAATTTTCAGAAATGACTAAATACCTAATTACTGCCAGCTTGCTCAATAGTTATCAATATTACATTCAAGACGAATGGAAATCGTCCGAAGATAGTAGGGCTGATTTTCTTAGAACTTTAAGTAGAGAGAAGTTTGAGCCAAATGAGGCTATGCAGAAAGGGATTGATTTTGAAGATAATATAAGGGCAACAGTATTTAGTGGGATGCACGATAGAGGTCAAATAATTGATGCAGATCACCCAGTAGAACATATTGCCAATATTGTTGTTGGCGGCTTATGGCAACAATCAGTCAAAAAAGATTTACAAATTGGCAATCAAGAGTTTTTGCTTTATGGGCGAACTGATGTAATTAAGCGGGATACTATTTACGATATTAAGTTCACAAGCAATTATGAAGCTGGAAAGTTTGTAAATTCAAGTCAGCATAGAATTTATCTTTATTGCTCGGATTTACCAAAGTTTCAATATCTAGTAAGTGATGGCAAGGAATATTGGATTGAAGATTATCACAACCACGCAGGAATTGAAGATGAGCTAAAAGGAATGATTAGCGACTTTATAGGATATTTAGAAAATGACAAAGAGGCTAAGGAGCTTTTTTTAACAAAATGGGAGAGTAAATAATGGATATTTTAAAAGAATTACAACCTTTCGCAAAAAAAATAGAACAAATAGGGAAAGCTAACGGCAGATGTATAGGAACTGGTTTAGCAGAAGATATGGAATTGGGAATGACAAAAATATTACCACAAAATATTGGGTATAAATTTCAATTTGATATGAGGGGCAATGTCAGACATATTTTTTATGAAAAAACTAACCAAACTAACTTTATTGAATTATAGAATAATTAAGGAGTAAATAATGAAATGGAAAACAATTGAAACAATGCCTCGCGGTGAAACAATCTTATTAAGGCTCTCAACAGGGCAAATTATATTAGGCGGTATTATAAGCGGAAGCCTTGTAGCTACAAACTATGGGTCTTTTAATTATTTACCACCTGAGACAATCATAACACACTGGTGCGAGTTGCCAGTATTACCAAAAAAGGAGGAATAATGATAAATATTGTTAAAGGTTATTTGGAGGATGAAAAGGGCAATACTGCATCTATTTCATTCTTTGGAAGTTTAGAAGCGGCAAGAGCGGCTTTAGAAAGTAATCACGGTTGCTCAAGATGCACTAACTGCACAGATTGTGTTAGTTGTGTTTTTTGTAGTGAATGCGTGCGGTGCAAATGGTGTTATTTGCAGAATGGCTATGAAGATATAGATAACACGCCAGAACTACCAAAGGAGGAATAAAATGGACGCTAAAATGGGGTCAGCTAAGTATGTTACGAAAAGTATCATAGCAGATATTAATAAGGCAATTTGGAATGTTTTTACTGAGGATAATGATTTCTTATTAACTTTAGAAGTTTTTGACCATCCTGAAGTTCCTATTAGTGATTTCACAAAATCAATAAAGCAAGGTAAGGAAGAATTTTTAAAAGAATTAACAAAAGAATTATTTAAGAAGTAAAATGAGCAAAGGAATAAATATAAATTATGGTATAGCACCAGTGAATAATGTAAAAAATGCAAATAAAAAACTGGTTAATGAGAATGAGCTGGAATTACTGGCTAATGAGTTGAAATTGCTAAGAAGCCTACCTGAATTTGGTGGTTTTGAGAGGTGGGATAAGTGTCAAAAAGATATAAAACAGTTTCTTGCACTTTGGGAAAGTAAAGCTATTGAGAAATTGGATTTTCCTGCACAAGCGTGTTATCATAATGAGGGTTATTATAATGTTATCACTGGAAGTTATCATAAAAGACACCCTATGACGCTAACACATTACAAAACAGAACGAGTTCAAAATTTTATTAAAGAACTAAATGAAAATTTTAGACTTCCAGTTAATCACATTTTTATTTGCAATAGACTAGATGATATGGATCAGTATCTTATGAAGTATGATTATAGCAATACTAATGGTTTTTGTAGTAGAGTAATGTTTAAAAACATAGATGTTTTGAGATGGTTCTTGAGATATATCATAAGGGGATTAATCGATAAAGATAAGAGGTTGATTCTAATGTTTGATGAATCAAAAGATTTTTGGGATAGATATAAGATATTAGATGAATTAGTTCAAATGTTAAATCAGGACGATAACAAAAGACAAGCTAAAGAAGAAAATGATAAGCAAAAATTAGAAGAAGAACACAAAAAAAGAATGAAAGATTGTTATTTAG
>Ga0304730_1002061_pt1 | contig 14685 bp, 11 predicted proteins | sample M_130628_MF_Meta_FD_190474 | JGI IMG/M metagenome (GOLD analysis project Ga0304730, IMG submission 190474) | Freshwater microbial communities from Lake Montjoie, Canada to study carbon cycling - M_130628_MF_MetaG (v2) (version 2) | ecosystem: Environmental > Aquatic > Freshwater > Lake | place...
AGGGAGGAAACCATTAGGTAGATTTTATTTTAATAAATAAATCTTTTAAGGCCTGTTCCAATTGTATGTATTAAAATCAAATCGGCTATTCATCAATAGAATAATACTACGATAAAGTATTGAATTACCTTTCTTTTGGGTAGCATTTATTATAGTTAATTATTTTATTAACTAGTTAGAATTTCATTTCACCTTCTGCATGGTCCAGTAAAAATTCTTCAAAAAAGTGCATGTTTTACTAATTTTCATCATGGAAATGTTTATATTTTTTGCATAATTTGTCAGGCTAATGACAACTAATAGTAAGCTTATATTTAATATCTACCTACATTTGCTTTTTTAATACAAAATAGAAATAAAAGTAATGTCAATCAAAAATGTAACAGTCATCGGTGCTGGACAAATGGGAAACGGAATTAGCCATGTGTTTGCACAAGGCGGATACAAAGTAACAATGATGGATGTAAACCAAACAGCTTTAGATAAAGCATTGGCTACCATCAGTAAAAATTTAGATCGCCAAGTAGCAAAAGAAACAATTACAGAAGCGCAAAAAGCAGAAGCACTTGCCAATATTACTACCCATACTACTATTGCCGATGCAGTAAAAAATGCAGATATTGTAATTGAGGCAGCTACAGAAAATGTAGATTTGAAATTGAAAATATTTAAAGATATAGATGCTTATGCACCAGATGGTTGTATTTTGGCAAGTAATACATCAAGTATTTCTATCACTAAAATAGGTAGTGTAACAAACAGGCCTGCATCTGTAATTGGTATGCACTTTATGAATCCGGTACCGGTAATGAAATTGGTAGAAATAATTAACGGATATTCTACTAGCCAAGAAACAACTTCTGCAATTGTAAATTTAGCTAAAGCTATCAATAAAGTGCCATGTGTAGTAAATGATTATCCAGGTTTTATTGCCAATCGTATTTTAATGCCATTAATAAACGAGGCTATCATTTGCTTATACGAAGGTGTAGCTGGAGTACCAGAAATAGATACTATCATGAAGCTAGGAATGGCGCACCCAATGGGGCCTTTACAATTAGCCGATTTTATTGGTTTAGATACAGTATTAAGTATATTAAATGTATTATACGAAGGTTTTGGCAATCAAAAATATGCGCCATGTGCCTTATTGGTAAATATGGTAGCTGCAGGAAAAATTGGTGTAAAATCTGGCGAAGGATTTTATCAATACACTGCTGGTAGTAAAGAATTGGTGGTAGCAAACCAATTTATAAAACCAAAATTTTGGGTAAATGAATAAATTAAAATAATTCAATCTTTAACGGTGATTGTTTTAGTCAATAAAATAATCACCGTTTTTTTGTATAAATAATCTTGTTGCATTGCAAAAAGCATAAGGAATAACGCCAACATCTAATTAATATTTATTAGTAATGCTAAAGTGAAAAAATAAAATTTAATTATTTCCAAATACCCTCCATCGCTTTGTCTTTCCCATAAATATCTCGCAAATACATAACATTACCAAGGCTATCTAACCCATTAGTAAGGTACACAATATGCACTTCTATATTTTTTTTCAGCGGTACTTCTTTGGTGATTCTTTTTTGCACCATCGTATCAATTTTTGGTTTAGAGAAGTTGGTGTCTGCCAAAACAAATTCTGCAAATTCTCTTGGCTTTGCTACTCTAATGCAGCCACTACTATAGGCTCTATAATATTTTACAAAATCTTCGCGATGTGGTGTGTCGTGCAAGTATATGGCATGCGGATTAGGCATATTAAATTTTACGGCACCTAATGCACTATTCAATCCTGGTTTTTGTTGAATACTAAATTGTTTGAAATTCTTAGCATTAATTCTACTTGCATTTACTTCGTGGCCATGGTAATAAGCCTTTAGCCCTCTTCGGCTAAGATAAGAACCACCTCTGCGACCAATTCCAGGTACAACTTCTTCTCTCATAATAGTGGGCGGCACACTCCATCCTGGATTGATAACTACATTGCTCATGATAGCATTTAATGTTGGAGTGGGTCTACTAGTTCTGCCTACCACTACACGCATTTTAAATTGAGAACTATCTTTATCAATATATTGCAAGTCCATTTTAGGAATATTTACCCATACATAAGGTTGGTGCAAATCTTTTTGTATCCAACGCAATCTTTCTAGGTTAGATTTTAAATGTTTAATTTTTATAGACACTGATGTGTTCAATCGTTTAACAGTAGACGTGTCTAGCTTGCCAGTTAGTTTTAAATCATGCAAATACTGAAAACTATTAATAGCAGTTTGCAAATCGTCTTGCATTATTGTACTAGTTGTATCTTTTGGAATGCCAATTTCTTTAAACAATCTTTTACGTAAAGAAGCTATGCTCTTATTATCTAATCCATTTTCCAAACTATCTTTCAATCCTTCTACTGTTCCCCAGCCACCATTTTTTTCTATAGCTTGTAACTCTTTTAATTTTGTTTTAAAAATACTGTATTCAGGCATACTTGGTCTTAGTCCTCCAAATAAATAAGCCATACTATCTTTTGCAATTGCATTGGATAAATAATTAGTAGCATTAAATGCAGTATCATTTTTATTGAACCAATCTTGGGTGTAATTATTTTTATCAAATTGCCCATGCACCATCACATCACAAGCTTTTAGGCAGGCAATACTCATTCCTAAGTCATACATCCATGCAATGCTATCGTCTGCATGGCCAGCTTTAATTTTGCTTTGCCATTCTTTTAATTTATCTAAATGAAATTCTTGTAAGTTAATGCCGTCTTCTTCTAATAATGCAACCTGTTTTAGAAATTCTTCAGCATTTTTATTTGCTCCAGCGCCGCTTAGCCAAAGTGCTTCGTTTTTATTGATTTGATATAACTTTAATAAATCAGCACTATTTTTTATGGAGTCATTTTCAAAAACAAATGCAATAGGATTATTGCCTAAAAAAATAGTAATAATATTACTAACATTTTTGACATCTACCACATCTGCTGTAAATAAATTAGAAATAATATTTTTGTTTGCATTTTTCCCTCCATTATCTTGGCAGGCGCTACAAATCAATAAAAAATAAAGTATTATTAATGCTTGATTTTTGCTAATACTTGGCATTCGATGTTGGTACATAAGTTAGCAAATCTAATGCCTTTTCAAAAAAAAATGTAACTTAGCTTTAAACTTTTGTTCACACTTTGTGTCTATTGCTAGTAGCATGCTTCCAGATATTGAAAATAAAGTAATTATGCAGGATATAGACGCTATTTTGTTGGATGATTTTGCAAATCCTACAAGAAAGGAACTTGCTTTTGCCAAAATTGTTGATAAGTATAAACAACGTTTGTATTGGCATATTCGCAGAATGGTGGTTAGCCACGATGATGCTGATGATATACTGCAAGAAGCATTCATGAAAGCCTGGAAATATTTAGATCATTTTAGAAGAGATTGTGCATTATATACATGGTTGTACAGAATTGCTACTAATTGTTGCCTAACTTTTCTAGCATCTAAAAAGAAAAAAATGCAACTTCTGCAAAATGTTGTAGAAGGATATTTAGAAAATACTGTAAAAAGTAGCGAAAATTTTGATGGCAATAAATTAGAATGGAAGTTGCAATTGGCTATCCAATCTTTACCCGAAAAACAAAAGGCTGTTTTTAATTTAAGGTATTACGATGAAATGCCTTACGAACACATGAGTGAAGTTTTTGGTACTAGTGTAGGCGCATTAAAGGCTAGCTATCATCATGCTGCAAAAAAAATAGAAGAATATATACTACAGCATTAAACTAAAGGCTATTGAGGGAGTCTTAATATTTGTAAAAAGTGAAAAATAGAAACGACATAGAAAAAATAAATTGGGCTTATCCAGATGGGTATTTGCAAAATTTTACGCCACAATTAATGGAGCAAATTAAAGCCGAGGAATTTTTAGAAACTTTACCTAAGGCAAATGTATATACAATGCCAGTTAATTATTTTACCAATTGGAAGGTAAATATTCCTACACAAAAAAAGCAATCGATTTTTTCTTATAAAAACATAGGCATTGCAGCTAGTTTGTTGTTGTTGCTTGCTATAGGTATGCAGTTTGTAAATGTGCAAACAAAGCAATTAAACAATGAAGAAATTACTACTGCTATTGACTTTATGCCTAAAGAAGAAATTATTCAATATGTTGGTAACAATATTGACGAATTTGAATTAGAAATTTTAATTATAGATTCTGTGAATGCGAATTCGCAATTGGTTCCTACTATTTCTGCACAAGAAGCTAAGGAATTTTTACAAACAGAAAATTTAGAAGAATATTTATAAAATAAACAAGCATTAAAAACAACAAATAAAAATGAAAAAAATAATTATTACAGCATTATTATTAATGAGTACACTAATAGTAACAGCACAAGCACCACAAGGCAAAAAAGGAGAAAGAGTACAAGCCATGCGAGTAGCAATGCTAAGCAATGCTTTGAATTTGAATGAAGCCACTGCACAGAAATTTTGGCCAATATTCAATACCTACTCTGACGCAAAAAAAGCAATTCAGCAAGAGAGAAAAGAGTATATGCAAACAATAAGCAATGCGCGCAATTTAAGCGATGCAGATATAGATAAAGCATTGAATGGTGTAATTGTTTGTGCACAAAAAGAAGTGGATTTACAAAAAAGATATAAATCCGAATTCTTAAGAGTAATATCTGCAAAGCAATTGGCAACACTATTTCAGGCAGAAAAAGATTTTAAAGAATTGCTAATTAGTAAAATGAGAGGAGGTACAGAAGATATGCAAGAGCAAGGCAGAAGAAGATTGAATAGAATTAGATAAATAGTATAAATTACAGAATAAAGATGCCTGCAAATATTTGCAGGCATCTTTATTTACAGCTTTGCATAAGGAGTACTTACATCATGGTAAAACAAAAATGAGTATCCATTTTCTTTTCCTTCTTTAGCATAAGCATCTCGTAAATTAGCTGCACGTCTGCCATCAAAATCGTATTTGGCAATGTAGCGTATTTTCAATTGCTTTAATTGGCTAGCTTCGTCTCCTGCAAAAAATAATGTTTCTGCACCATCTGTTATTTTTATTATTTGATGGTTGGCGCAATGTCCTCCACTAAACTGATGCGTTATGCCAGGAGCAATTTCTCCATTTTCTTCATCATAAAATGTGCACCGACTTGTATTTTCTAAAAAAGCAAATTCGTCTATCAAATAACTCGCGTTGGTGTTTACCATTGCATAATCAAATTCTGGTTTGTAAATATAATATTGCGCCTTCGGAAAAGTCAATGCTCTTTCGCCATAAGGTGTTATATAGCTGATGCCACCTGCATGGTCTTTATGTAAGTGACTCAAAATTACTTTTGTAATTTGATTAGGAGATATACCAAGCTTTTCTAGATTATGATGTATTTGTAATTTGCCATTTGGTAAATGAAAGCCCAAACCTGTATCTAATAATATGTAATCAGTATCCTTAATAATTAAAAAAGGTTGTACTTCTACCAATAAGCTGCCAATCATTCTATCATTCAAATTGTCTGTAGCTGTGTCAAATGGAATAAATATTTTGTTGTGTCCAATGGTAAATGTACCTTCTACAAGCGGATGAATTGTAAGCATGCGCAAAGCTAATTATCATTTTGCATAAAACAAATTCAAGGCAAAAGATTAGTTTACTTTACGGCTATTGCTGGTTCTCCAATATTAATTGCTTTATCTGCATTGCCAATATTAAACAAGCCATAGAGCAATTGGAGGTAGGCATCTTCTGCAGTGGTATATGAAAATGTCATAGTTTGCATTGGTATTTTACCATTACTATTTACCATGCTATAATGTATAATGTGTATGCCTGCTTTTTCTTCGAATTCTATTTTTGCTTCATGGGTTTCATTATCTTTTCGCTTCATCCATCTAATATTTGCATCATCTAATTTTGCAATTATTTTTTTTGTCAATGCATTTTGCGTGCCTGATGAAATGCGAACCATTTTTACTGCACTGCCTGTATAAGGCACCCACTGTGGATATAAGCAATACATTTCTGCTAATAATTCCTCTGCAGCTTGTGTTTTATTATGATGCGCCAATATTTTTAATTGCGCTTCTAACACTCTAAATGTAAATAGTTTTTCGTACAAAGGGTCGTAGTTTTTATCTTGCAATATCGCAGATAAAGTAGTATCGGCCTTTGCATATTCTCCTTCTTTGATATACAATTTGCTTAAAAATAATTGATAATATTTTTTCACAAAAGGTCTTTTATCTTCCTTGGCTTGGTTCTCAAATTTGTGTATAAAAAACTGTGTGCTATAATTTTTTACCAGGCTCCAAACTTCATCTACACTTATGGTACTTTCGCTACTAAATAGTTTGTAAATTACATCATCGCGTTCTGGATTATTACTAAATTGATTAATGATAGTATATTGTATCATAAACCTTTCGGCACTTAATACTATGAGATTCCAAATAGCAGATAAACTAAAATACCATTTTTTATTTTCAAATTTTAAACTTGCTTGCTCTTGTTCTTTTGCCATTAGCTTTAATACATTAGTTGTAAAATCGTAATGACTCTGCCCTAAAGTAGTACCAATATGTACTTCCTTAAAATTTTCTGCTTTAACTGCATAAGCACTTCCAGCGCTAAACTGTCCATCATTGATAAAACTTCTGCTTAGTGCCAACTGATACCAACCATAGCCGGGAGTGGTGCCGCTAGCTTTTACAAACTCTTGCAAGCGGTGTATACTTTCTTTTGGCTTAGCTTTATATGCATCAATAATAGATTGAAAATAAATAAATTCTCTTAATCTTTTATCACCAGGTTCGTTTTTGCCTGCAAGAATATAATTTTCTTCTGCTTCTTTAAACTTGGCTTGCACGCCACAAAAATTTGCATAATTATTTTCAGGAAAGTAGCCAGCTTTTTTCATGGCATCAAAATAATATTCTGCACTTGCAATGTTCATAGCATAGCTATACAAAATGCACTTGTAATGGTACACTCCTATCAATTTATTTTTTACAAAGTCTGCAAAAAATTCTTTGTTTAGCGTTTCATCCCAATAAATTTTTTTTACAGAGCTGTCTAATAAATCGTTTGCATATTTTTCGTTTTCTGCAATATTATTTTTAAGGAAAGAATATTTTTCTTTTGTGTAAAATCTATTTCTGTGCACCATCCAGCTTAGCATGTTGTAGCTGTCCATATAATTTTCGTCTTGCAAATTATATTTCTGAAAATGCCGAATAGTTTGCCATGCTTTCTCAAACTGATCTGTATAGCTATAGCATTCATACAATGCACTTGTCATGTAATCATAGTCGCGATGCAGTGGTAGAATCCTTATTAATGTCAGAAAATCATTAGTTCTTGTTTTTAATAATTTGCCATAATCTTTTTCTATCAATTGAATAGCTCTAGTAAGCGGCTCAATTGCATTTTGGTAGCCAATAGCATCTGCTGCTATATAATGATTGTAAGTGCCTTCAAACATCCAACCTACATAATAAGTCGGGTCTAGCCGTTTGTATTCTCTACTGCTAGGCAATGCGTCATTGCTTTGATAGTTTATACCACTCCTCTTTGCATTTATTTCGTAGCGTGCAGGTGTAAGTTTATCATCTTTATTTATAAATACATTTTGTGTAGATGCTTGCGCCAATAAATGCTCGTTATTGCTACAACACAATAGAATAATTAAAAAGTAATATGACAATACCTTTATCAAGCTTTTTGTATATTTAATTGAGCTAATCTATTTAATTCGGAATTGCAAATAGCAGCCAATGCATTTTCTTTAGCATCTTTATTTTTAAATTCCAAACGATGGTGCAGCACTTCATGGCATAAAGCATTTACATCATCTTCTATTACAAAAGTTCTATTTTTTACCAATGCATATGCTTTTAGGCATTTAATAAAAGCAATACCGCTGCGGGTGCTAGCTCCCAATTGAATATCTAAATTAGTTCGAGTAGCTTCTAAAATATTAGAAACGCTATTGATAATTTCATCATGCACATATACTTCATCTACTGCGTTTTGTAATTGTAATACTTCTTGTAGGCTTAGCACAGTTTGCACTTCATCCAATTGTGTATTAATGGTTTTATAGTTTTTAAAAATAAATTTCTCTGCATTTTTATTGGCATAGCCCAAACTTATTTTCATGTAAAATCTATCTAGCTGTGCGCATGGCAGCGGATAGGTGCCTTCCATTTCAATTGGATTTTGAGTAGCAATGGTAAAAAATAATTTTTCTAATGGATAGGTAGTGTCGCCTATGGTAATTTGGTTTTCTGCCATACACTCTAGTAATGCACTTTGCACCTTTGGCGATGCTCTATTTATTTCATCTGCTAATAATACATTGCAAAATAATGGGCCTTTTTTAAATATAAAATCTTTTTTATTGTCGTCAAAAATATGAGATCCTAGTAAATCCATAGGTAATAAATCTGGTGTAAATTGTATCCGCTTAAATAAAGCAGTACTACCGCTGCCTGCAATAGAACCTGCCAAAGTGCGCGCCAATACAGTTTTTCCTGTACCTGGATTATCTTCCATTAAAATATGACCTCCGGCTAAAAGCGTTGTGATTACCAACTCTATTTTTTGTTTTTTACCTTGAATTACTTTTTCTATATTATCTACTAAAACTTGAATTTTTTCAGTAGCTGTTGTTTGCATTATTTCTTGTTCCATATTGCTTGTTGTATTAAATAATTAATGGTTGTAACTGGTTGTAGCATTTTTTTAATTCTTTCTTTTTTAGGAAATTGGTATTGGAAAGAAGTGTTTAATTGTGTGATTAATTTATCTGCAGCAATCATATCTGTATTACTAGGTATAGCATCACTATATTTTATTTTCAAATAGCTATTTATAAAATTAGTGTATTGCAATTTGTATTTTTCATCCATCTGCTGTGCAAATTGGTAAGGTGTTTTTTCGCCACGATGCAAGCCTAATTGATGCAAATAAAAGTTGGTGTAATTGTAAACTGCATTTAATTTATGGCTTGCATTATTTGTTTTTGTTTTAGAAAATAAATATGCCTTTACAATACTTGGTATTGAAAATAGTAAGAATAAAATAAAAAGTAAAACTAATGCAACGCTTAATAATACTTGCCAGGCACTGAATGGTTCTGTAGGTATTTCAGGTTTGTGGCGTTTCTTTTTTTCTTCACTCATATCATTTATAAAAATATCATCAATTGGTAATGGCTTTTTCATAGGCTCAATAATACTTTCATAGTTGCTACCACTATAATTGTACAATCTATTATCGTAAGAAACACAAACAACATCTTCTCCTTTTTGCAGATTGGCCAGGCGTAGATACGTGGTATCTTTTATTACATTTGCATTGCTAGCTGCTATCTCTATTTCTTTAGCTGCTGCAGGATATACTTTGTCTTTGAAAGTAATATACTCTAATCGCAGTTTCACGGTTTTCTTTATCGTATCAATCAGTATTGCTTTTCCATTCAGCGCCAAAGGTGCTTTTGCAGGAGGGTTTGGTGGGGTGCCGTCTGGAGCAGTGGCACTTCGGCTATCATCATTGCCAACAGTGGTATCAAAATCTATCCAACCATATTCTGGAAAATAAACTTCCACCCATGCATGGCTTTGGTTGGCATAAAACCAATACCAACCTTTGTTTTTAGATGCCCTATCCTCAGTTAAAAAACCAACTGTTATTCTACAAGGAATTCCCATGCTGCGCAATAAAAACAAAGTAGCACCACTGTAGTATGCGCAATATCCTTTTTTTGTTTCAAACAAAAAGTAATTGAGTTTACTAGCACTTGGCATACCCGGAATACCTGGATTGTCAGAATATTTATATATCTGCTCGCCAAGTACATTGCGTTGCAAAAAATAATCTCTTACTGCTAGCACTTTATCTATTGTGGTAGTTTTTCCTTTTGCTAAACTGTCTCCTAATTTTTTAATTCGTGCATATTTGCCATTCATAGCAGGAAAGTAAGTGTAGTATTTTAAAAAATCAGAGTCTATACTTGCATAGCTATGGGCATTGCGCAAAACAGCAAAGCGTTGCTCTTGAAATGTTGCTAATGTTGGTTCATTTACATTGTATATAAAGTATGCACTATTCAGTTTGCTTACCATACTTCTGGCTCTGTAGGCACTTTTAAATTCTTTTTGAAAATTTTTATCTACAGACATAGCTTGGATATAATAGGCTGTGCTAGGTGAAACAAAAGTATTTTTACTAAGCTTTTTATTAAACAATTCTATTTCTACCATCTTGCGTAGTTTGGTGCTTTTTGCATTTACTACTTTGCTACTATCTTTAGCTATACTAAATAGGGGCATTGTTCCTGGCGATGGCAAAAATTCATCATTATTTGGCATTAATGAATCTCTTTCAAAGGTTTCTGTAAGTGTATCAAACTTGGTGTAATGATAACTAGTTAAGTACAATGGATTAGCAATATTAGTTCCTTCAAAAAAATTATCGATGTGTGCACAAAAAAGCAATTCATGATTTTTAGAATTTTTGCCAAGCATATTCATGGCATCATTCATTTGGGTATTACCATCTTTGTCTACTTGGGTAGTAGCATTGCTTCCTTCTTTTCCTTTCCCATGTGTTTCGGCTATTTTGGCTTCTATTTCTTTTCTAAGGCTTAAAATAATAATACCAATAAATAAAAGTAATACACTTAAAAATCCAATTAGGCGCAAAGTAAATTGCTTCCAAAAAGCAGTATTTGTTTCATCTACATTTTTTAAACTTTCTACAGTAAAAATAATATAAGCGCTATATAAAATAACGGGAATAAATAGTTTTGTAAATTGGAAATAATCAAAACCACCAGTACGCGCTATTACATAGATACAAGCAAATAATAATATTGCAGTAATCACAAAATGAAAATACTTTACTCTCTGAAATGCCCATCCAGCAACCCATCCAGCGGCAAACAATAAACAAAAAATATTCATTTGAATGCTATAAAAAAAAGCATCAAACTCGCCCCAATTGGCACCCCATTTATCTATACTAGCATATAAAAAATATAAGCCAAAAAATAAAAGTGGGGTAGTTGTAATAAATCGAAAACGCAATGCATAAAAAAACATACTACACAATATTCCTGCGCCTACATAAACAGTGTTTCTTAAATGCGTGTTTTTAAGAATGGTAAAGTAGTCTGTAATATTCCACAATAAAAAGTAAATAATGGCAATAGTAGGCAATGCCACAAAAACAATTTGTGCTAGTGTGCGCAATGGGCTAATATGTCTACTGATTTGCATTTATAAAATTGTATAAGTAACATGTTGTTTTTCTAAAATAGCTTCTATTCGTTTTTCGTTTTTTAAAACTAACAGACGCGTACCTGATAACCACCATCGCGTTCTTATTTTTTCTAACTCATCTTTTGGTGGTAATATAAAAATTCGCTGTAATGTTTTTAAAATATTATTCTGCAAAAATAATTGACTTGTTTTTACAAAATACACAATTGTGTTAGCATCTAATTCTGCAAAAACTTGTTGCAAATCATCTGGGTTAGATAAACTATGGATGCATAGCACGGTAGCATTATTTGGTTTGACAAACTGATGAATAGGGGTTTGCAGCTGCCAATTGCTTAGAGTGATTTTTTCTACCACTTTATTGCTTCCTTGTGTTTGCTGGTCTGCTATATAATTTACTTCAAATTCTTTTTGCTGCAACACATCGTATATCGTGTACACTGCATCTTTGTAATAATTCAGCATTTGTGTAATTAAACTAGTATCTAGCAGTAATTGCTTTGACGCAAAATAGCTAGCATACATATAAATGTTGCTCGCAAATGGGTTAAATATTTCTGGAGTGCGCACAACAAGATCTCTGTTTTTAGCAAATATTTTCCAAACTATTCTGCGCGTATCATCGCTAGTGCTAAATTTTTTATAATGCAGTAAATCGCCATCTACTCTCCGCATTTGCGGTATGCGAATTTCTAACTCTTGCGTTTTCTTTGGTATTACACTGCTTTCTATTACTGTTTGCAATTGTGGTTGATTCTGAAAAACTTGTTGTGCCGCAAATGGATAAGGAATGCTAAACAACCGCAGCATATCTTCGAAAAATAAATAGCCATCATGTATTTGATATTCTTTTATATCTACCAATTGTAATGGTATAGATGTGTATATTTGTTTAATCATCCAGCCAGATTGTTGGGCACTGCTGCTAAGGTTAAGTATTGGTGTATAAAAATGATTGTCATAGTGCAACACCGCTTTGATATAACCCATAAATGGAATCAGTGTTTTTTGAATGCGAATAAATAACCCCATTTTGTTTGCACCTAATTGATTGCTATTATGAAATTGAATCTGCAGCTGCAGATGATTGACTTTAGCTTGCTGCTTAAAATATAAATAACTTATAACAGTGCTCATCAACGAAAATATAATTACAACAATACTGAATAGCAATGCTATTTTACACATTGCATAAATAATAGGAAGAAACTGATTGTCTTTTAATGCTAATTTTTTATAAAATAAATAGTTAGCATACATTACCACTAATAATAGCAATAAATTGCTAGTGATAGGGGAAAGTAGTTTAGCCTTTTGTGCCAATGCTTTTATTCTATGAAACATGTAAATTTTACAAAACGAAGATACGAGGGAAAATGTTATAGAATGTGTAAAATATTCACCTTTTTTTAGGTGAGTTGGAATTGAAGATATTGCATGTAAATAATACAATTATGTTTTATCTGCAGCCTATTGTAGAGTATTTCGAGTTTCGATTTCGGAATTACAATGGTGGCTATTACCTTTGCCCATAATATGAGTGATACGAATGCCGAAAGAGGCGACCAAAGATTTGACATCACCACTTACGGCATTTTTATTTTTTTAGTCGTTATTTGGGGTGCAGCCTATTATTTTATGAAGCAGGCATTGTTTGTTTTTCCGCCATTGCACACAGCTTTATTACGCATTGCTATTGGTACGATTGCTATGACGCCATTCGCCATCTTGCATTTAAAAAATGTAGAGAAGTCTAAACTGCCTTATATCTTTTTATCAGGCTTTCTGGGAAATGGTATTCCTGCAGTATTGTATATGTATGCCATGCAAAAAGTAGATAGTAATGTAGCTGGTATATTAAATGCCTTGACGCCAATTTGGGTGTTGGTAATTGGATTTTTGTTTTATAAAAAAAGAGTGAGCGCACTGAAAACCCTTGGCATTGTAATGGGCTTTGCAGGTATTTGTATTTTGTTTTTAAGCAAAGGTGCTAGCCATGAAAATTCTATTTTTCATGCAGGATTAATATTAATTGCCACTTGTATGTATGGTATTAATATTAATGTAATAGAACATAAATTACATGATGTTCCAAGTAAATATTTAGGGTCTATATCTATGCTATTAGTTGGGTATCTTTATTTATTAATTTTACTAATTGGTGTGCAAGGGCAATCACTAGCTACACTGCCATTGTTCAGCAAAGAAATGATGTACATAATTATTCTTGGAGTGCTAGGCACAGCCTTTAGTAATTTATTATTTTTTATGCTTGTAAAACGCAGTAATGCCAATTTTGCAAGCATGGTTACCTACATCATGCCTATAGTAAGCATTGCCATTGGTTTTGCCGTAGGCGAAACCATTATGTGGCAAAGTATTGTTTGCTTTGTAATGATATTGGTAGGAGTGTGGTTGGTGAAGAAGAAGTTGTAACAAATTTTTTAAAATATTTAGTTTGGTTTTTAAATACTATTATTAATTGTATTGTGTTTTTCGATAGCTAAATTAGTTATAAACAATGATTATTTTATTGAACATAGCATCAATGAAAATAATGCCCATTTGTTTTATATACAGGTTTGTAGGTAATATCTACTAGTATATTTTGCCAAATTTAATGCTCATTTTTTCTTGCAAAACCTTGTATGGTAAAAATAGCGCTAATTTTTTCGACAGTATTAGTTTATGCTTTAGCTCTTGCAATTATTTTGTTGATGATAGCAATTGCGGCTCTAGTGGTATTTTGGTTTCACTAGATTGTACTTTTGTCTAAAGTTTATCCTACGCCAATAGATATTTACTTTTTAGTAAAGTAAGTACTACCAAGCATAGGAATTTCTACAAGGGTTTCTGCTACAAGTAATAATATTTTGGTAAATTGCAAAAATAATTATTGCAATGTATTTAAATTCCCAATGGCCTTTGTTGACAAATAAATGGAAAGAAAAATTTAGCCTCAAAATTGCTAATCAAAATTGTTCTTTTAATAAAATATTAGTAATAGCTGTTTTCTTATTGCGCTGTAGTTTATTTTCTTATGCACAAACCAATCCTATTGCAGTCGCCGATTACGATACCACTGGATGCTATCAGACAATTACCTTGCAGCCAGTTGCCAATGATTCATGTAGTTTTGCAATGATTTTAAAAGCTGCATATTCAATTAGCACAAAGGGTGTATTTTCTTATAGCGGTAATAATATCGTCTATCAACCTGATACTTGTTTCAATGGTTTAGATAGTTTGTATTATGTGGTTTGTAAAGTTGCAGACACTACTAAGTGTGATACTGCAATGGCATATATTTATATTAGTGGCTGCCAATGCAATGTGCCAACTTCTAATTTTATTGGGTTAGATTCTAGTATTTGTC
>Ga0304730_1002062_pt1 | contig 14680 bp, 26 predicted proteins | sample M_130628_MF_Meta_FD_190474 | JGI IMG/M metagenome (GOLD analysis project Ga0304730, IMG submission 190474) | Freshwater microbial communities from Lake Montjoie, Canada to study carbon cycling - M_130628_MF_MetaG (v2) (version 2) | ecosystem: Environmental > Aquatic > Freshwater > Lake | place...
CGATAATGCAATTCGACCCTAAAGGTTTAAATGTAATTATCAACCGCAACCTATTGGAAGGATTGCAAAGAAAATTTGGTGACTTCAAAAAAGAAACGCGTCAGATTGTTGAGGATGTTTTAAAAGAGGAATCTTGCCTGACTGCGCGCGAGGCTATGGTCTACACTCCGCCTATGGATGGTTCTGGTGGCGGTAAAGGTGATACTAAGACTGCTGAGAAGTGGGGTAATATGGCAGTCGAGAAAGATATATTGTCCGTTGTGTCTTACGAAAATAAAGCCCTATCAGCTGCGGTTGGTCCTAGCGGAAGTAGTCGTAAATTCGCAGATTGGAAAGCGGGACTAAGACCAAAGAAGCCTGGTATTATTCAAAAGATTTACGACGATAATAATTTTGGGAGAGCATATAATAAAGCAAAGCAGTTACTGTCGCATAATACCAAGTTAACTATTTATCGCACACAGGCACAAATAAAACAAGAGCACGATTCCCAACGCCAGAAGTATCGTGGACGCATTCGTAAAAATGGTGGTGGTAAAAGTATTCCAGCTCTAGCCAATGCAGCTCAATTAAAAGCATACATTAAACTTCGCCAGCAACGAGTCGGTTATATGAAAGCCGGTTGGCTTGATGCTATTCGTAAGATTGGCCCTGCAAGGATTAACGGAATGCCAAAGAACTTTGGCTTAAAAGATTTGCCGTCTTTTATTTCACGTCATCCAAACGGACATGGAAAAGTAGGCATTGAGATTACACAAGGAACAGGTGGTCGTTCCGCTATCATTATTAGAAATGACATTGGTAATATATTCAAAGTTGCAGATATGGCTAATACCTACTTTAAAGTAATACAGGCTAGAACTGGCAAAATGGCTAGACGCATGCAACACTTCCAGCGCGCTGCTATCGAAAAATTTAAAAACAAAAAATCATAACAATGGGAACAAAATCACCACTCAACATTACCGAAGACGCCTGTGCTTACGCTTTATCGCAAGCTAGCGAGTTAGCCGGCATGACAATCTACAAAGGTCAATCTAATGGGACTCTAAATCTTCCCTCGATTATCGTATCATGCGAGAGCCTTAACTTCCCGAATGACATCCCACGCGGATCAGGGAACTATGTAGCCCAGGTTAAGATTGGTGTCTTCACTTCCATCGACGGTGCAACGGCTTTGGCTGACCATCGGAACGTCTGTCAGATTGTAATGTCGGTGATGGACAATGTAACGAGCGTTAAAGCGGGCTTTACTGCTGGCGGGGACGCTACGGCCTATGACTCCTTGATGACCTCAATCGACACAGGGCAAGGTGATCGGGCCTTTATGACTTCGGTAAATTATAACGTAACTCTTGTTTTATCAGCAGTTTGACTTTTACTGCATAATTAAACTACCATGCCTAACACTGTCGTAACTAAAGGAACTGCATTTATCTATGGTGTCGCAGGAACTGTAACATCTTTGACTGTTCAGTCCTACACTGTTTCGACTTCGTTCGCCAAAACTGACGAAGCCCAAGACGCAGCTGGTCAAGTGGTCGGTGTTCGTATGATGGACAAACGCCAGAATCTTTCAATCGAAGGCTTAGTACCTTCAGCTTACACTGGTGCTGTTGGCGATAACTTATCCTTCACGGGTAACACTATTGTCTTTGCTGGTCACATTACGCAAATCGAAGAACGCGGAACTAACAACGGTTTTATGCGCGTCTCGATTACTGCCGTAGACTACGAAGCATTCTAATTAAATAACACTCTTCACTTCTGGTGAATAAGGCGTAGGATTGGCTAATGGCTGACCTACGCTTTTTAGCATCTTGCATTGTCCCTAAGCGGACACGCATCCTCGGCAAGTCTCTCAAGCCGTTTTGTTTAAAGTATCGGCTCTGGTTGCAGGCGATTGAAAGCCCTTTCCTCGAGCCTGATAAAGAGATTAAGATTGAAGATTTGATTATCGCTTTGAAGGTTTGTTCCGGTGAAAGTTTAGACCGAGCAAAGTTTAGTGACTATTGGTCGGCTATTAAATTAACTTTGTTTAAGGATACTCGACTAGCTGCATTTAAGGCGTTCGTCGATTACTCAGTGACTAACGATTCGTGGCCTAAATTCTACGACAACAGTAAGAACTCTAGCGGATCGTCATCAAACCTACCGTGGGAATTAAGCGTCATCGCTAATCTTACGCGTAACGGCATCAGTTATGAGGAGGCTTTAAATATGCCCGAGGCTTCCGCAATGTGGCTATCGACGGCATTCAGTATCCACGCAGGGGCTAAACTCGATTTACTGACAACGGACGATGAGGTACTAATTGACCATTTGGCAAAATTAAGGGACGAAGAACTTAAAAAAACCGACACTAAATAACTATGGCAGACGACTTATCATTTACTATCAGCGCTCAAGACCAGGCATCAAGAGCCGTCGAGACTGTGCAAAAGAAGATTCAGGCATTCGGTGGTGATGTTGCAAAGTTAGCACTAGGCGTTGTAGGCCCGATGGCATTACTGCAGGCAGGCATTGGCTATGCGACTCAGAAGTGGGAAGAATATAAACAAGCCCAACAACAAGCATTTGATAAAGGTGCTTCAGGTACTTACGAAGAAGTGAAAGCTCAAGAAAGTTTAGGCGTACAATTAGACAAGAATTTATCGGTGCTTTTGGCTATGGCTAAAGTTAAAGCCGAGAACGCTAAAAATGTAGAAGATGTAAAAGCTCAAGAAGACCAAGCTATAGAAGCATTTAAAAATACCCCTGAGGGTCGTGCTTTTACTCAAGCCAAAACTCAGCGAATTATGGCAGGGCAAGGTACTGTAACTGTAGGCCCAAGCAGAGAAGATTATCTTAAAGCTGCTAGCGAGTTGGGTGCTACAATTAACGCAGCATTAGAAGCAAGCATACAAGGCCCAAAAATTACTGCAGAGCAACGCGCAAGAATTGACGAAGAAAACAAATTTAACGATGAAGATAAAAAGCGTCGTGCTAGTGGTGCTTTTCAAAATGATCAGATTGCTAGTTTTGTAAAAAGATTCACTGCAGAAACTGCTATTCCAAAGCAGAAAAGCAAAGAAGAAACCAAACAAGATTTAGTCTTAACCGTCTCAAGCCTACGCGAGATTGGTGGTTCGTTTGGTGGTGGCGATGTTAGCACCGGCATTGAGAAGCAAATCGTCCTAGCTGAAAAGCAACTTGATACCCTTACCGAAATTAAAGACGCGCTGAATCGTGGCTCACAAGAATCACAGGTTTTCCCACAAGGTTTAAGAGAAGCAATGGAAACCACCGCATAATTTAAAACAATGGCATTCACTGAAATAACAAAAGGAAACTTCCGAGGACTTGGTGCTGGTAGCATCAATACTAAAAACCCAGAACTCCAACCCAATTACTCCGTAGAGTTTGACGGCTACGGCCTGATCACGGGACGTGCGACATTCGTTTGCACCGCCTCAGCTGCGAAGGCTAGAACCCCTAAACGCGGGGATGTATTCCCTGGATCAGAGAAAAGACTCTATTGCCACCGTGCTTCGTACACAATCAACGGCAATAAACTAGCCACAATCACTGCCGAGTATTGCGGTATTGAATCTGGCACACAGACAAAAATGGTATTACGCGGAGACACAGGATTAAGTACTGAATCGATTAAATCGCATAAGGACTTTAAGGATATTTTACAGCCAAAGGGTTGGGATGTTTACAAACAAATGTTTGTTGAAGCTGCTAGTGGTTCAAACTCTTCTGCTGATGATTGGAAACTTACAGGCATTAAAAGTTATGTACGAGCCAACATACAAATTCAAGGCAGTTTCTATACATCCAATAAAGAACTTTTAACTTACTACATTGCATCAGTAGGCAAAACATTCTCATCGATTAAGGACGCAGACTTCAGTATTTATAACGGGTGCTTTGTTTCTGATGATAAAAGGTATTTTACTCAGCCTGGTATGGTAACCAACGTATCGCACGAAGAATTTGGTAATCTGTATAAGGTCAATGTTTCATTCAGAATTGCACAAGGTGGCTGGCACAATTTAATCTATAAGCCTGCAGGTTAATATGCCTAACTCTATTCAGCCCGGTGACGGATATACGGTAAATAATTTCGGAGGAGCTGCGTCGTTATCGATTGATAGCCAAGTGCAATTCTATCCTGACATTCCTTTGACGGTTCAACTAGCGGAAATTGGTAAAGTGTATATTATCCCTGGCTCGGTGAACCAACTGATCCCAACAGTGGGCGGTACTTACATCGACGCTATCCCACGCCCTACAATTTCTGTATCCGCTTCTGGTTATATTATACTAGAAGTTTCGCGCGTGGCTGGTCAGCCGTTCCCGAATAACCCAATCATTTACTATTCGGCTACCATTCCGAGCAACACTAGCTCTAATGGTTATTTTAATTTAGCATCGGTAACTGTGACCGGAACTGCTGGAACTGGTTTAAGTATTTCAGTTACAAACTACCGTAGCCCTTATATTGGAGCAGTATCTGTAGGCCGTCAAAAGTTTGGTGGCACTGCGACTTACCACTGGTGGGCGTAACTTATGCTAATGGTCAGTTACCGCTTCCTAACGGTGCTTATGGCTATGGCGGTGTAGGTGCTATTTATGTGCCTGGACTATCGCCAACCGTTGAGGAATGGTCTGCTAGCAAATCGCCTTATTATACTATTGGCGAGCCGGTGCTTCGTAAAGGGTTAGTCTATTATTTAAATTACGCTTGGGACGGTTCAACAGTCGGGCCACCAGAAAGCCAAGTCGATGTCGACGGCAACAGGACATGGTCATTAGGTCTTGGTGGTGGATATGTTGAACAGTATTATTGGCAACTTCAGTTAAAGAATTTATTAAGTGGCCCGACTACACAATGGGGGCTTCGTCCATGTCACAGTTTATTCTATAATTTATTTGGAATCAATTTTGGGGCTTGTATGCAAAAAGACCCATTACCCAAAGCATATTATCCAGGTTCAGAAGGTTTAAGCGTTGATATCGGAGCTGCGTTAAGCATACCAGCAAATCTATTTAAATTAGTAATTACCGATGGGGCATCGCATCCGTCTTCAAACATAGCAAATTTAGTAGGCGGTATATTTGAGGATTTAAAAGATTATCCTTACACTAGAATATTTACCGGCAATTTAGAACCACTAGGTGCATTATATCATTCAGAATCTTTTAGTTATACACTGACTACTGATAACTGGTGGATGATTCCAGAATACACCGAGCCGTCACCCCTACCAACTCGCACATTTACATACACAAACACATCTGGTGATACGGTAAATATAACTAAAACAATGTGGATGATTTTTGTACCTCATACATTTTTAGGTCGCACTTATAATGGTGCGTTTCGCGTATATAGAAAATTCGACAACCCTAATGTTTTAATAGAACGCTTTGAATTGGATACCGTAACTCCAGACCTGAACGTCGACTAATTGACACTTTGGCATAATTAAAGACTCGAAGCAATGGCATTACCGACCCTCAAATTCTTCATAGACCCGACAAATAACACTGCTTATTATGGTCTTAACGATAATACCGTCATCACTGATCCATATTTCTTCTACGGAGACACTAAGACCATCGAGTTATATCTGCGTCGTACGGTCAACGGAACAAACCAACTAATCACTTGGCCTGCTAGCCCATCCATTAAAGTATCTATTGGCCCTATCGATGACGTGCCTACTGCCGGAACTTTCACGATGACTTACGGGGGCAACACGACTTCGGCCTTAGCTTATAACATCACGGCAGCTGCAATGCAAACTGCGCTCAATGCCCTCGCAAGTATCACCTCGGCTGGTGGCGTGGTCGTAACGAAAGTGGGCGATAACTATACCATCGAGTTTAATAGCACTGGAGACCGCACCGCATTCACCGCTAACACTGGTGCTTTATTCCCTTTATCAACGGCAATGATTTCAGTCGTTCAGGACGGTACAGGTTCTAGCCCTGAGATTGTAATCTTCCACCTTCGCCAATCGTCCGTAGTTAACGCGACATCGTGGACGAGCGTCGGCACAGGCACTGCGACTATCAGCACTCTTGCAGCTTGGGCTACTAGCGGACTCGACGGATCAGTGACCTACGCCCTAGCAATCGACGAGCGTATCGTAGACGGCACATTCACTTTAACATACGACGCTGACAATAACGACTACAGTTTCATTTCATCGCCTATCAATTTCGGGGCATCCGCTTTAGACATTTATAACGCCATCGGTTTAACAGGCTCAGTTAATAATAAGCCAGCTGTGAGCGTTAACAAGATTAGCGATTACTCTTATACGATTACGATTCGCTACGAACCCGACGCTACTTTATCAGTCGCAGCTGGTGGACTTGTAAATGCAACCGGCTATAAAGGCACGCTGGCTATCAATACTCCTGGCACGCTGGTACTTCTCGACGGCAACGAATTGGTAGAGACTTACCTCGCCGTGCAAATCACCGAATCTTCTGCACCTCAGACTGTGTTGCAAATTCCTTGCACGCTTCTCTCATCCGTAATCATTAACTAATATGTCGACCACCTCAGTAACTTTCAAACGCGGTACTTCGTTTGCCTGCATAGTCACCTACACTCCCGACGCTGGTGGCCCTGCGACAATTACGAATGTGACGATTACCTCAACGATTATTACAACCGACGGCACTGAGTATCCTTGCACGATTACTAAGGCAGGCAATGGTTTGTCTTTCGTCGTACGCTACACTGGTGACTCGGGATCGTGGGCTTTAGGTACAGCTCGCTGGGACATTAAATTTATCAACGCTGGTGCAGTCTTCTATTCGGAGACTATGCGCTTAAACATCATCGACCAAGTAACCACCTAATGAGTCTTACTATTTCTCCTTCACCGTTCGGGTCTCTGGTCGTTTCGGTGGCCGAGACAGGTTCGACATTATCGGTTAGTACTGTTGCGACTTCGCCTAGTGTTTTGACTATGGCTTTGGGTGTTCCTGGGCCTACGGGTGCTACGGGAAGTCAGGGGCCTGCTGGAACGAACGGAACTAACGGAACTAATGGTGTTGGTGTTCCTGTCGGTGGAACTACGGGGCAAGTGTTAAGTAAGATTAACTCGACGAACTATAACACTCAGTGGACTACTCCTGGCGGTGGCACTTGGGGTAGTATTACTGGGACGCTGAGTAATCAGACCGATTTATATAATGCGTTGAATGCTAAACTTTCTACTTCGGCAGCTGCATCGACTTATCTTCCGCTTACAGGTGGGACGGTGACAGGTAATGTTTTATTATATGATATAGGATCACCTGAAGTAGGAATACTTTTCGAGATAGGAAATGGAATAAGTGTTTATGAAAATGATACAAACACAGGAACATATTTAAGTACTGGTGGTTTAACTTTTCCAGACTCCACAACTCAATCAACAGCTTTCCCACCCTCTGGTGGCACAACCTCGCAATTTATTGACGGCACAGGTGCATTGCAAACCTACGGCCCTCTCGGCACAATGTCGAGCGAACCAGCGTCCGCGTATTTAAGCACGGCATCGGCAGTAGCAAATTATCAGACGATTAGCGGAATGTCGGCTTACTTGTCCACGGCATCGGCAGTAGCAAATTATCTCACGATCAGCAGTGCCTCAAGCACCTATCAGACTCAGGCAGGAATGAGCGCGTACTTGTCGACTTCAGCTGCGGCATCGACTTATCAGACTCAGGCAGGAATGTCGGCTTATCTTTCAACCAGTGCAGCTGCGAGTACTTACCAAACTCAAAGCGGAATGTCGGCTTACTTATCCACGGCATCGGCATCGGCTAATTTCATCGGCACATCGGCATACGCAACCACGGCTCAAGCACAGGCCGGAACTTCGACGACTACTGTGGTTAGTCCTGCAACTTTCTTAGACGGTAAATTCTTTGCTGGTGGTAAATATGCAAATACTTTTGCTTGGACGGCTGCGACATCAGGAACAGGTGGTGGTGCTTTCGTTCAAGGTGCTAATGCTCGTTATTCTAACGCTCCAACTTCTGCGACTGGCTACGGAATTAACTCTGCAAGTATTGTTAATAATGTCCGAGGCGGTGCTTATACTGCTGGAATTGATTTTTCTAAACGCGTAACTTTTGGCGGACGTTTTAGTCGGAACGTGACAACCCCTGATGCTAATTCAGTATTCCGCTATTCACTTGGTAAGACTTCATCAACTGACGCAAGCGATTTATCTATTCGTGGTTTGATGATTAAGGTAGCAGGCACAAGTGCTATGCAATTCCTTTGTCACAATGGAACAGGTCTTGATACAAAGACTTCGACATTCACTCCAGTTAACAGTCAGGCATATGACGTAGTCGTAACCTCCGATGGATCAGGCAACGCAACTCTTTATGTTAATGGTTCGTCAGTCGCTACTTCATCATCTGCCCCGACTACTTCACAAGGTGCTAACTATTATAATTTAACATTTGAAACTCAAAACACTTCAACAATTTCAGGCAGTGCAATGGCTGTCTGTGGCTCTGACTTCTTTGTCCAAGTAAATACCTAAACTATGTTTACCTACCGAATCACATACTTACTCGGCAAACTCGACACCTCAATCTGCCCGCCCGAAGTCGTGCCTGTAATCTTCCCTGCCTTCAATGGCGAAGCCGTCACTTTAACAGACTCCGAAATCACCGTGACCTTTGACACCGCTCAAACTCCCACGGATCTCGGCCCTCTGGTAAAAGTCGAACTCATTTAATAACTAATCTAAAGTAAAACAATGTATTACATCATCACATTCCTCACAGCTCTAATTCTCGGCTTCATCGCTGGTGCTTTATTCTTTCGTAATAACAAAGAGAAACTCCAAGCCAAAGAAGACTCCGGCAAGAAACTCCTCGACGCTCTTAAAGGCCGATAACTTATGCGGTTGATTGCACTCTACATTCTACTCCTGGTTGGATTGATAGGGTGTGCGTCCGTCGTTAAGGAAACAGGCAAAGGCATAGTCTCATCAGTCATTGAAGACTTCGACGAATACGATTTAAGCGACGCTACCGACGAGGCTCTAGCCATTGGTAAATCTAACGGCACGTCATCGTTCACCTACGTCGGCCTAGCACTCTTCGCAGTCGGGGCAGTATCATTCGCCTTCTTCGCGCGCGACGCTGGAATCAAGTTAATGGTTTGTGGTGCATTGTCAGGCAGTGTTCCCTATATCGTGCAGTCTCCTTACTTTTCAATTATCATTTCGGGGGCGTTGCTCCTCTCACTCCTGATCGCAGTCTATCACCTATGGTGGAAGGTTCGCAAAATAGAAAATGCCGAAGAAGAGCCGAAGCCCTAAAGTCATTTATCGGAAACTCGGTAAAGAGAAAGCGTGGGGACAGGCAACCCACGACGAGCGTTCACCGCTAATCGAGATTGACCCACGACTAGGTGCGAAACGTCAGCTCGAAGTATTATGCCACGAAGCGAGCCATCTCATTCACCCAGACCTTTCCGAAGCCCGCATTGATGCCATTGGTAAGTATCTTTGCGAGGTGCTATGGAAACAAAACTATCGACGCGTACTGCTCGATAAAAATTCTCAACCACCTAAAATCTCGTGAAGCCACCAGAAGACATTAATGGACTTGTGAAGGACGGACTGATCGCGTCAATCTTGGGAGGCCTTGCGATGACGGCACGATTGCTGATGAGCGAAGAGCCGGTGACAATCGGCTGGGTACTTCGTCGACTTACAGCTGCGAGCATCACGGCAGTCTTGGTCGGCTATGGTGTTAAAGACCACATCTCTTCTGAATCACTGCGACTCTGCGTCATTGGCGGTTGCGGGTATTGTGCGCCTGAGATTACTGACTACCTCATCAAGTATGTTAAAGCCAGAGGACAGAAGGAAATTAACAACGTTAAATTAAAACCTCGTGGCAAAAAACCGAAGAAGTAAATACGCGGGTACAATTCCCACGGATCACCAACACCAGAACTTAACCTGGGCTTTGATTGCTATTCTCGCCTGTTCGCTTGTTGCCTCGGCATCGACGGCTTGGATTTGCCAGTATGTTCTCGACTCGTTTCAGGACTCGCACGCAATGGCTATGCTTATCACGGACGCTGGTGTCCTGAGCGATGACAAGAATCTAGAGGGTAACTTAAGTGTGGCTACACAGGGGCTACAAATGGCTAAAGACTTCGGGTTAGCCCTAACGATTGGGGTGGTAGGGGTCGGGATTGCGGTCTTTGTACGGGTTCGCCGTCAAAAGGCTTCCTAGGGCATCTGGGATAGGTCTATTGGGGGTCGCAGTAGGATAGTCTAGGCGGGTTACAAAGGCTAGCGATTTGCTAACTAAGGGGTCGTTTTGGTTACAAAGGCGGGTTAGTCAAAAGTTTTGCATTTAGGGGTTGACGGAAGGCAGTCAAAGGTTTTGACTGATGGAGTACCCAATAACCTATATGACACAAATCCCATCACGCATCACCACCAATGTTAGCGAAATGAAAGTTACGCTAAATAATCTTAATTGTGTTTACGAAATGCACACCAGCAATCGTATCACATTAAAAGAAATTGTATTCTATCATCTCGAGCGCGAAATAGAAATGCTTGAAAAGAAAATCGCCTTTTACTCCAACAATTAATCCTATGTACAACCTATCACAACACCACCAAAACTCAGCACGTATGAAATTCACCGATCACAAAACTATCACTTGGCTCATTTACGAGCTAGGTTATCTCAACGACGCTATTCTGCGTGGAGACATTATCCACTTTAAGAACGCTAAGAAACTAGCCGAGAAGCACCTCGAGACTGCTAAGAAAGAATTAGCCAGGGACGGTATCACCGACTCGTTCTTTATGGTCAGTGACTTTGGTGGTCGTATCGCGTTATCCTACGAATACAAATACCCGGACGGCTTTGCGATTAAGTGTCAGCGCACGATTCCTACCGGAGACATCAAATAATACGACTATGAAATTTATGTCACTCATCGCATTCACCCTCATCGCTAACTACGCCCACGCCTTTGACGATGTGGCTATCGCTTCCGCTATTGCTCAGGTCGAGACAGGCGAAGATTACAACGCCATTGGAGATAACGGCAAGGCACGCGGGGCTTACCAACTCCACCGATCAGCGTGGATAGACGGTTGCACTCAACTCTTACGCGAAGGAAAGAAGGCAATTTCTTACGATGATTGGAAGTATGCGACTAATCAGGACACCGTGGCCCTAGCCCTTTTGCGTTCGCTCAGAGGCCGTCTAGCGTCTAAGGGTATCACTGACCCTACTCCCGAGCAATTAGCCCTGTGTTGGAACATGGGCTTTACAGCTGCGAGCCGTATTGGGTTCGACCATCGTCGCGCTAAATCTGATTACGCTGAACGCGTAGGAAACTTGACCCGCAAATGAATATAAAGGATTTAAAAGTTAAAAAAATAGATTATAAAACGGCTATGGATTTGGTCGTTGAAAAACATTACTTAAAAAGAAAATGCTCATGTTCATTGGCTTTTGGTTTATTCATTAGCGAAGACAATAATACAGACTTATTTAATAAGGAAACTATCGTTGGGGTAATCGTATTTGGTAAGACGTTATAGAGTTTAACAGATTATGGGTCGACGATTGTATGCCTAAAAATACCGAAAGTTTCTTTGTAGCAAAAGCCATCAAACAATGCCCATTTGAAATTATAGTGTCTTTTGCAGATTCTGAACAAGGTCATAAAGGTTTTATTTATCAAGCAACTAACTGGATTTACACAGGGATCAGCCCTAAGATGAAATACTACAGACCTAAAATTGAATCAAATAATACCGGTGGCACAATATACCGGAGACGCGAAAGAATGACTAAACAAGCTATCATTGAAAAATACGGGGAAAATATGATTGAAGAATACTTTAGTAGCATGAAACATAGATATATCTATTTCAATGCTTCAAAAAAACGTAAAAAAGAGCTTATAAGTAAGTTAAATTATAAAGTATCAAATTATCCTAAATAAACCCATTTGCAAAACCTTTACACACTACGACTATGGCTAAGTGTACCAAGACCCCGAGACTTACTTCCTTGCAATCGACCCAGGAGCAAACGGTGGCTGGGTATATAAAGGAGGGGCTACTATTATCAGCGGTAAAAATAATGAACTTGAACGAATTACCCTTAACAAAAAAACAGTTGTTGTTGTTGAGAAAGTACCACCCTATGTCGGAAGGTTTATTCCTTCATCTTCTGCATTCAAACTTGGTTATTCCTATGGCTGGATTGTGGGGAAATTCTCGGACTACAAAACGCATCACATCACTCCGCAAGCCTGGCAGTCGTTCCTCGACATCGGCACGAAAGGCACGAAGACAACCACGCAACACAAGAACGCGTTGAAGGACGAAGCAATCAGAATATTTAAAGACCAACCACGAATTACACTTGCTACCGCAGATGCCTATTTGCTATTACATTACGCACTTAAAAACAAACTATCATGAATAAATCTAAAAACGGAATGGACTTTGTAAAACAGATTCCTGAATCACAATATATCGTACTTATGGATGGCGAAGTGGCCCGGCTATTAAAGCCCACGATCAAGAACGGAAAAACTTATTACAACCTCCGCATCAAAGGCGAGATTGGACAATACTCTGCTGAAGAGATTCAGAAGCTGATTAAATAATTTCCACCACAAACAAACCTATGCCTAAAGAACCAACAACACCCACTGCCGACTTAATCAACGCTCTCGCTGAGTTTGAGAATGTTAAGGCAAACAAAATCAACCCAGCTTTTAAGGCACGCTATGTATCGCTCGACGCACTGCTTGAAGCCTGCAAGCCTGTCCTGCACAAGCACAACCTCGCGCTGATCCAAACCCTCGTTAGCGACGAAGGCAAGGTAGGTATCGAGACTTCTTTCCTTCACTCATCAGGTACGTCGTTTGCCTTTGGTAAATTGATGGTCAAGGCCGAGAACTTAACGGCTCAACAGGTCGGTGGTGCTTTAACATACATACGCAGACAAAGCATACAGACGGCCTGCGGTATATCAGTTGACCTTGATGATGACGGCAATCGTGCAAGCAATACTCCGATGCCTCAAGCTGCGGTAGCACCATTAACCTATAAACAATCCTCAATCCCTGGTACAAACAATGTCCGATAAAGAATTTATGAAAGAAGTACCGATGGTAACTTTAGACGAACTCGTAGCTGGTATCACTAACCACAATAAACTCTTGACTGCCGAAGCCCGAATCAAAGCACTTGAGATTGCCGGTGATCGCCTTGCCTTCCTAATGCTTAACGGCACTACGACTGAAATGAAGAAGGCAATCTGGGAGTGGCGCGAACTTAATCCTAAAATTGAAACACAATGAAAGACTTCTTAAAAGAAAATTGGGGTTTTTTAATTTTTGTTTTATTAATTGTTTGTGGGATTTTTGGTTTAACAAAATGCAACGGTTTCCGTTCTACTGCTAAAAAATATACGTCAAACACAACTGGCCTAAACAGAACTGTTATTCTTTATAGTACTAATGGTGAAGTGATAAAAACTTGGAATATAACAAGCGTTATTGAATCTAATGGTGATGGGGTTTGGTTTATGAATGAACAAGAAAAGTTTATCGCAATTAGCGGAACATACATAATTGAAGAACAATGAAAGACACGCCTAAGGCCGTCATTAACCTGGTTAACTTCTGCAAGGAAGACTATCAGCTTATCCTCTGGCTCGATGGCGAGGCCTTCGCAGAATTTAGCACCGACTCCAAAGCCGAGTTTAGCAAAGCCCTGAAAGAATGGAAGCGGGTCAACCTTCCAACCCTCGCACGATCAGAGTATAAGGTCTATGTCCGAGGTAAGAAGAAACTCATCGAAGCCGACTTTTAACATACCATGAGCAACTCAACACACGAAAACATTGAGCGCCTACTCCGCTTAATCCGAGACAACCTGGCTGACTGCGAACTGAACCATAACACGCAGACCACTCGCAACGACCATGCTAACCTTGAGAACGCTATCCTCGCAGCTCTCATCGAAGCCAACCGCATTGAACCTGAACGCTTGGAAGAGATTGCTGACGTCAAGCCATTGCACGACCGCATTCACTCCATCGTCCTAGCCCTACGCGTTAGCCGGAACAATTTAGAACGCTTGGAACACTACGCGGAATTAGCACTTGAACACGCTCGGGAAGTCAGCCATACCGTTGAAGAGCCTTATGATGACCACGAACTTTAATTCACAAACTACTAACAACTAACTAACAAAAAACCCTATGCCTATCCTCGACATCAAACGCGTACAATACGACGCTCTCCAATGTTTAAATTACTCAGGTAGCAAAATTCTGCTATCTAAAAGCCCGGCTCACTATCAATTATTTTTAAATAATCCTAGTCCAGAAACTAAAGCACTACGCATCGGCAAATTAACACACGCGTGCGTTTTACAGAATGAACTTTTTCAGAAATATAAACCACTCCCAGACGTGGATCGCAGGACTAAAGAGGGACGTGAGGTAGTGAAGTTTTTTCAAGACAATCTTAAGGAAGATGAAGAAGCCGTTGATGCTGATGAATATGAGATGGCGCTTAAACTTGGCGACGCTATGACGGCCCTGCTCGAGAAGCACGGAATAAGCAAGCCAGTGGCTACAGAGATGACTTGTCTAT
>Ga0304730_1002064_pt1 | contig 14672 bp, 19 predicted proteins | sample M_130628_MF_Meta_FD_190474 | JGI IMG/M metagenome (GOLD analysis project Ga0304730, IMG submission 190474) | Freshwater microbial communities from Lake Montjoie, Canada to study carbon cycling - M_130628_MF_MetaG (v2) (version 2) | ecosystem: Environmental > Aquatic > Freshwater > Lake | place...
TGGCGAAGTTTCTTCCACACCAAAAAAGTCTCGCGCATTGTCTGCCATTGCCTTGCGCCTACGCTGCTCAGTGGCGGCCCGTCGTTCGTTTAGGTACTCAGCCCCACGCTTTGTATTGCAGCTCTTGCACGCGCCCACCCAGTTGCCCTGGTCAGTAGGGTCGATGCCCTCATCAACCGGGATAACGTGGTCCACTTCATTGGCTGGCGCACGCTTACACCACCAGCACGGCCCATCCCACGCGGCAAGGAATGCACGGCGGTTGCTCCAGTAGCCCTTGGCCTGCAGGTCTTTGCGTTTCTGCTTAGGCATTCACTGGGATGAGGTCGGCATCCTTCATCATGTATTCCCTCAGTGTGGCGTGGTCGCCCTGCTCACTGATGGTAAGGCTAGACCACCATGCACTGAATGTGATGCCCGGTTCCCATACGTCGTGGGCGTTAGCCTCCTGTGCTGTGACTGATAGGCCCTGCCTAACCTTGTCCCTCGTCGACTGGGCCAGTGAGTACCGAATGGCGGGCGAATCATTCAACCGTGCCCGCTGTGCAGTGAGTACGCAGCCCACTACCTCGTGAGGCCCGGGAGGTGACGACGGCCCACCGTCTGCCTGCCTAGTTGGCATTGACTCAATCAGTGCCGTGGTGCCCGCAAGTAGGTCGGCAACCTCGACACGTTCGGCATGGCGCATAAGGGCCTGCCCTATCTCCTGGCGTAGTTCGTCTGCCTTGCGTAACCGGGCATACACACCGGCTAGGCGGTCGACGGTATCGCGTACGTCTGCCTTCGTGATCATGCTGTTCCCCTTAGGTCAACACCCGCGCGCGCGAGTTCTATGTCTGACGGTAAACCTACCCCTACCCCTCCCACCCTAGGTTTCCCTAGCCGCGCTCCGTATTGCTAGCGCGTCCCAGCATCTGCTACCCATGTCTGTCGCCCGTAGTTCACGAACGTCCGTCCCACGTTCTCCGTGTCAGTTGCCCACCGTGTACGTTCGCCGGCGGCTCGGGCCTTAGTCTGCATGTAGCGGGCGGTGATGGCGTCACGGCCCCGCGTTGTTGGTGAGGTCTATCAGATTACGCGGCACGGCTTAGGCGGCGCATGACGGCATCGAGGTCCGATGGTCGCCATAGGTGCCACTCAACGTGTCCGGCGAGAGTGTCCCGCCAGTCTGTCTGTGCCGTTGCCATGCGGCCTGTCTCGGTCTTTAGTTCCGCGAATATCACCCCCTTCGTGCGGTGCGCCAGCACAAGGTCGGGGAATCCCACGTTGCCCGTAATGGCAGTCATCCATCTGTCGCCCACCTGGGCAGGTCGGGAGTGCTGGACCATCCATCCGAACGTACCCGCCAGCTGCACGACCTGCGCCTGCCAGTCTTTCTCACTCATGGGCGGCGGCATCTTATAAAGCCGGGGGCTCAAGTTCGGCCGCCTTGTCTGCATGGCTTTGGGCGTTCGCCCTGAGCTTCAGCGACCGCTCAATCTCCTCTACCCGGTCCACGGTCAGTTCACTAAAGCGGGAGACGCCAAAGATTGCCATAGCTCCGTCCACTAGGTCCTTCCCATGCTCGAGCACCAGATAGCCGTAGCGGTTTTTGCCTTCCTCTTTGTCGTCGTGCGCTTCCTGCACGGGCGACGGTAGCGGCGTGGCCTTCGCCTTACGCGGCGCGGGCTTATCCTTCTCCGGGTGATCCTTCCCCCAAAGGTTGATCGCCACGCCAAACCTCATGGCCGCATTGCGAAGGGCGTCGCCTATCAGTTCCTTCACCGCGTCAGACTTGCCCGGCAGGCATGAGCCGTAACCGGGCCTACGGACACCGCATACATGCAGGTAGATCCATAGCCCGACCGTGCGCCCCTGGTCGTCACTGACCAGGCGCGGCAAGCCGTCGGCGTCGAAGGCCATAGGCTCCCACCACCACAAGGGGTCGCATTCCAGTAGCGCCCTAGTGGTAGCGGCGTGGCCTAGGTACTTCAGCTCGACACCACCCTTCGGGATTACGTCCACCATCTCCGCGGGCGGTGAGGCCCATTCGGCGAGCAATTGCCGTAGGTCGGCTCTATCGTCTCCGTGCGTGTCCATTAGTTTCTGCCGTTCCGGCGCTTAAGCGCCTTTCGACCCTTGCGCGGCTTGCCGTTTTGCGGCCACTTTCTGCCGGGGTACGGGCGCTGCTGCCTGTCTCGCGAATTCCACCACTCGGCAAACGTCATCAATTCCCCTTAGATTCCGGCAAGCCACGCGCATAGCGGCGTGACCAGCGTGTAAGTAATGGCGGCCACGATGATGACCCCACTAATCTCGAATGCCAGACGGTTGAGCGCCCTCATGCGGCGTCATCCCAGTCGCCTATTTCCATAGACTCCTCTAGCGGCGAAACGTAGTCCGAACCGGCATCGCGCCAAGTGCGCCCGGGAAACGACACCACGCGCACGGGCTTATTTCTTTCTGGGAGCCACCCCGGGCACTCGCAATCTGGCGCGCCAGCGTTTCTCTGATGGCACGTCCCGGGCTTTGACTTGATAGCCCCGTAGTCGGAGTGCAGGCGGTCGCTATGGCCGCAGTGTGGACACTTCATTTTTATCCCCTTGATAGTGGTGGGCCGAGCGCTGGTACTTAGCTCCGCATCCGGCCCACCGGTCTAAACGCTACGCCCGGGCTCGGGCGCGTGTCAACCCCTAGCGCTTATCGCATCCCCAGCCCCACCCCGCGCGCGCCCACAGGCGATTCGCCGTGACCATCTGCTGCCGCCACGTTGCATCCCCTGCATTGTCGGGGTAGCCCCGGGGTTTGTAGGCATCCCACGATCCAGAATAGAACCCCAGCCCGCCTTCGTAGCGGGGGCCGTGGTGCCGCCAGTTGATGCCGCCATAGCCTTTACCAGGCTGCTCGCACCTGCCGACCTGTAGCCATAGGTCGTGATTCGCGGGGAGAGGGGGGCGGGGTGCTGCTGCTGCTGGTACTGCAATGATTGCCACGGCAAGCGCGGCTCCGATGGTCCTACGCATACGGTTAGTCCTTACTAGGGGACACGGCCTGCCACGACCTCAGCACCGCGACTAACGCGGTCATGCCTGCTGAGATTGCAGCGAGTAGGGCGGAAGGATTACCACTCGCCCAAGTGGTGCAGAACGCCGCCATAACGACTGCTGCAGCGGTGAGCCCTGCAATGGTGCTGGGGCCTACCTTCGGCACCATTACTCTTTCTCCTGCACGTAGTCAGTCGGTTCGCCCGGTGGCGGCTCGATGACGTCGGTGCCTGGTGGCAATGCTTCGGGGGCCATTTCTCAGCTCTCCTTATACGTCTTTTTCCACGGGCGAGCGGTGATCTTGTTGGCCGCTTCGTATGCCTTCATCTGATCGTCGCGGATCGCCTTGCCGGTTTCGTACATCCACGGGCCGAACGACCAGTGCGAGTAGGTGCCGGGAGGGCCAGCGCGGAATGCGTAGGGAGATGAGGTTTCAACCTTGACGGCCTGTGTCCATTGGTCAGGGTTTGCCGCTGCGTACTTTGCCAGCTGCCCGTCGCGCTGTTCCTTCGTCGGCCATCCGCCGTAAAGCTTCACGCGCGTGTCGTCGAATCCGTATCCGTCGACCACGGCCGCGGGCCCGGGCTCGCCTACGTCCGGCAGGCTAATCCGTTGCCAGCCGTCGGCCCATGAGCGCGTCACGCTGGAAACCGAGTCTTGATAGTTGCCCTCAATGCTGGTGAAGAGGTTGCCGCTTTGCAGGGACGCCACGAACCCGATGTGCAGGCCCGGGATCACGAACATATCCCCCGGCTTCGCCTTGCCGTTGCCCGGGAGTAGCCACCCCTTCGCCTTCGCCTTATCGGCGGTGGTCTGGGTGCTGGGGGACATGATGGACTTTGCCGACGTCTTATACTTCGACACCGCCCCGGACTGGGCGATGATAAAGCCCACGAAGGAATTGCACCACGGGGTGCCCGAGAGGCCATAGAACGCCTGGCACTCATCAACAATCGGTGCGCCGGACTTATTCGGTGCGCCTTCGTGCGCGCCTAGATAGCCCTGGGCGGTGCGTAGCGTTTCCTGCCCGTTGCTCAGACTCATGCCGTCCCCCTTGTGACCATTGCAATGATTATGGCAGTAATGGTGCCACCCGCCACCATCCACAAAATACGGGAGGTGGCGGCCACGCCCTGTAGGCGCGCGCGCCATAGCTCAATATCCCGAACGCGGCCATTGGTCTCCCTGACCATGACCTCAATCCGGTCGAGGTGCGCCGTAATCTGCGCGGCTTCCTCGGAGGTCACGCGATGCCCTGCACGGTGAGGTAGCGGCGACTATAGGTGCCCGTGCCGCTGCCTACTCGATATTGAAGCGTGAATGTATTGTTACCTGCCGTTAGCCCGGTGACAACCAACGTACGCGCAACGGTGAGCGGGTTAGTCGGCTGGTATGACTCAACAATGTAATCATCTGATGCGGCCAATGTCGTTGCCCCGGATACCGCAAACGACATACCGACAAACACGCTTGCCGATGAAGTTGCACTCATATTGTAAGAAATAAGTGCGGTGGTGCCGGTGGAAAGTGTAACGCTAGGGTTTGTGCCTCCAGATGAAAGCGTTGCCGTATACGTTCCAGATGTGGTCGTTCCGGCCGTGGTCGTATATGAACCCACCGGCGTAACACATACCCACGCCGCGCCGTTGTAAATCGTCTGAATGCCTGTCGGCACGGCAGTGACCGCTCCGGTGGCGGCGGCCACAGTACTTGCCGTGATGTACGCGCGCTGTCCCTCAAAGGGCGACGTAATCGCGGCATCCCGTAGGGCCTCCGTGGCGTAGATAGGGCCGCCTGCGAGGGAGTTGTCCCGCACGTTGGTATTTAGCTGCGCGGCAGTGAGGATTGCTCCGGCTACAAAAGTACTAGGTGCGGTCCATGCCATTTCTAAGCCTTTCTAAAATGCCAGCAGGTTTGTATCGAGGACGCCGAATAGCGTGGAATCCAGCGTGAAATACCCCGCCTGATCCGTACTCTCGAAAGTGTATTCCACGACGTGACTTCCCGGCGTGATGGCGTGTTTGATGCCGCTCACAATGAGTGTTTGAGTAACGCTTGCCGGACTGCCGACGCTGTAGGTTTTCTGCACTGACGCTATGCGCGTGAGGTCTGTGGAAAGGGCGGTCACCTGGTCGGCACTTGACAGTGCGGCCAGCTGCACGGTCACGCCGGTGAACCTAAGCACGGGGTCCATGTAGCGGCCCAGTAGGTAATTCCCTAACGCGGCTACCTCGGCCACGGTGCTATTCAGTAGGTCTAGCTTTGTGTATTGCTGCGCTTGGTAGAGCGCGATGCTCGCCGCGTTGCTGGTAGTCGAGGGGTTTACCGGGTCGGCAGGGCTTTGTGTCTGAATATAGTTGTAGAGCAGCTCGTCCCCGTACTGGTTCATCAACGTCCGGTAGGGAATGCCACCGCTGCCGGTGTCGACGAAGGCAATGGACGAAACCGGGTTCAGCACTGCCGCGCGCCCGGTGAATGTCAGGGTGCCATTAGAGCTGATGAATAGGTAGCCCTGCTCCGACGTCGCCACGTTCTGCAAGTAGCTAAGGACGTTTGTTCCTGCCGGAATGAGGTATGCCCCCAGCGTGGAGGAACCCGTGCCGACGCTGTACGGCCCCTGGTACGCCACCTCGGGGCGCGTGAGGACATAGGCCACGCGCGCGCTACTTGATTCCGATGAGGGCGTCACGGCATTCATGGACTGGTTCGCCAGCACGGTAAAGGCATCCGCGCACGCCACGGTCGTCACGTTCGCATTCGTGGTGTAGCCGTAGTCGAGGTCCCAGTCCGTCACGAACCCGGTGTAGATAACGACGCCACCGGCCAGCACCTGCACCGGCTGCCGTGGGGCTACGTAGGGGTAGTAAATGCTGGCAGTGTTCAGCGGGTCGAGCAGGCGCGTGGGATCGTAGATCTGGAGCTGTGCGGTGCCGCCGTTAAATTGTTCCATCTCACGGTTGCGGCCCCTGGTGATGCTCACTGACTGAACCATGCTGGTCAGGTCGACCATCTGGTAGCCACCCAGCGTGCCCGTGCCCAGTAGCCCGTAGGTGGCATTGTCCAGCTGAAACGGCGTCCCGAAATTGACCGTGGTCTGGAATCCCACCAGTACCTGAAGGGTCGGGGCGCTCATGCTGCCGCGAACACCGGGCCGCTGCGGCGCTGCGCGTTCTGTATAGCCTCAATGATCTGCTGCCCGATCTGGTCGGGCGTGGAGACTAGGCCCGCTTGCACGTTGATCGTGATGCCGCCGACGCCAAAGCCGCGCGCGCGACTGAGAGGAATGACGGCCTCTGGCCCGGCTTCGCCGATGGTGACGTCAGTTTCCCTAGTGACTATCCCACCGGTCGCCATCTTCTTCTTCGGCTTCTTCTTTTTCGGCTTCTTCTTTGATTCGCTAATGCCGGTGGGAGTTGGGACGCCAACGTCAAGCCGTGCCGCACCTTGTGGCACCTGGGACGATAGTTCGGCAAGTTGTGCGCGCACGTTTGCCAGTTCAACATCAAACGCGAATGCAAACCCTGCACCCATGGTTTGCCCAGCGGATTCGCCGATGATGTCGTTCAGCGCCGTCTTGAATTCGTCCGCGCTTTTTAGTCCGGTTTGGTATGCGGTGTTGAGTTCGGTTACGCGGTCTGATGCCGACTGACTCGCGGCGGCTGCTTCCTCACGGAACGCGGCAATCTTTTGGGCGGTAAGAAACTTTGTTAGTGCAAGTTCTGCTGCGGCTTTTTCTCCGTCAGTTTCGGCGGCTGTAATAGCGGCTCTTAAGCCTGCCTCTTCACGAATAGCGTTTTCGTTGTCCAGCTGCTTTTGCAGCGCGTCGGCTTCCGCTGTCTTAGCCGCTCCGGCGCGTTGCCCTGCCATGCCTGCCACACCGCCCACAAGCCCGCTCAGGGCAGACCGTGCGCCCCGAATTGCGGCTTGCACCTTTGCCGGGATCTTTGCGATTCTGACCACTGCGTCCTCAGACTTTTTGCTGAGGTCGGCCAGAGTCTGTGCCATGCCTGGGCCAACGTCTTTGGAAAACGACCCTAGGAAATCCTTGACCTTGCCGATCAAAGTAACGACTAGCTCAATTGGCTTGATCCACACTTTGAACGCGGCGACGGCAACGTCAATGATGGGTCCGATGTTTTCCGATATCCACCCAAACACGCTGCGGACAACGCTTCCCAGGTTGTTCACGGCTTCGCGGAACGTGCCCGACTTTTTGTAGGCTACGACTAGCGCGGTGGCGAGCAGGGCCAATCCGACGACGACGACGCCGACCGGGTTTGCCGTCATAGCGGCGCTAAGGAATCCCGTTTCGGCTGTGAGCAGCGGCATTACCGCCGTGGATATGGTCATGCCGATATTCAGCAGGACGATTGAAGCGGCAAGCCCTCCTACTGCTGCGGCAAGAATGGCGGCGGTCGTCGAATTCTCGCCAACCCATTTCGCCATGCCTTGCAGAAACGGCAAGACCTTTTCAATGATTGGAAGTAGGGCCGCGCCAATTGCCTCTTTAGTTTCATCAATCGTGACGCCGAATTTCCGCATCTTTCCTGCGGCGGTTTCTGACGCTTCCGCCGCTGCGCCGCCGGTGAGCAGCGCAAGTTCCTCTTGCGCCCTGCCAAAATCCTTACTCTTGATAATCGCTTCGTCAAAACCCGGAATCAGTTTTTTGATTGCCCCAAGGTTTCCGCCGTAAGCCTTGCCTAGCGTGGTGGTTACGGCTTCGAGCGGCTTGTTGGTCTGCGCTGCAATATCTAGAGAGAGAGAGAGTAGGTCTTGCGCTTTCGTAAGTGAGCCCGTGGCCGTTGCGAGCTTGCCGAGCGCGGGGCGCAGCTGGTCATCGGCAATGCCGGTCGCCATCGAGAGCTTCGTGATGTATTCATCAACACCGCTAATGGCGCGATCACTTGCGCCGGTAACGCGATCTAGTTGCCCAGTGAGCAGGCTTTGCGCGGCCGCATCTTCCATTGCCGCTTTTGCAGAATCGAACGCGGCGGCACCCAGTGCCAATAGTGCAAGGCCAGCGGGCACGGCGGCTTTCCGAACGGATGAGGCTGCCCGCTGCCCGCTGGTTTCTAGTTTCTTGAATTGCTTGTTTGCAGTGTCAATGCCACGGGAATTGAAATCCGTAATGATTGGAATTGTGATCGCCATTACTGGATCTCCTTGTTGATGCGATCTACGGCAATGCCGAGAACATCCTCAACGCCTTGGGCAATCTGTCCGGCGTGGCGTTCGTAGGCAGGCCACAAGAGGCGCGGCGAAGATGCGCGGAATAGCGGCCCCAGCGTCTTTGCCGTCGGTACCTCAAAGAGAACACCGGCAGGCGTCCCCTGAGATACGTACAACACTGACGACTTACCGCGCCGCGTTGTCGTCTTTAGCTTGACGCCCTGGGGAACCTTGGCAAGCGGCCAGGGGAATATCGAATATCCCTTGGGGTTCCACTTCCGCGCCATGCCGCTTGCCGGAAGCTTTGGGTATCCCGCCTTTACCTCCCGGACCATCGGTGCCACTACATCCCTCATGCCCTTATTGAATTCTTTGCGGTACTCGGGGTCAATCTTTCGCAGCAGCTTTAGCGCCTCAGCCACACCCTCAACATCTGTGGACATATTTACAGGCACTAGCCGCGACCCTCTCTTAGTATTTCCAGCACTGTCCGTAAATCTGCTGCCTGAAAATCAAGCCCGGAAGGCCAGAACCCGGTGGCCGCTAGTACCTGCGCAAGCGCATGACTTACGGTACCGCCGGGGTAGGGTTTCCGGTTTCGTCACCATCTAGCACGGTGAGATTCTTTACTGACTTGAGGAAATCATCAAGTTTCGCCGGGGGCTTGTGGCCTTCGGCCTTACTTGCCTCATGCGCGAGGAATCCCAGCTGTTCCATTGACAGTCCAGCCGCGAACGCGCTCGCCGTTGTGCGGTACTCGCGCTCAAGCTGAACGATGTTGTAAAGCGTCGTGGTGACGGTGTATTCGCCGTCTGCCGTGACGATAAGAATGTGCAGTTCCATCTTTTCCCCTTAGTTGATAAACGACGCTTACGGCGTAATGTCGCGTGCCCAGGTGCCGCCCGAGAACGACACTTCGTACACCTGAAGCTCGCCCACGGTCTGCGCGGTCGGAATGTCGGCGATCATGGTGTTCGTGATCGTGTATTCCGGGTTGCTCGCGCTGATTGCGCCTGCGGCGTGAGTAACGACGATGCTGGTGTCACCCTGTCCGACCTCAGCGTTTAGCGTGGCCTCGACCTCGCCAGCGCCATACGAAGCGTAAAGCGTGACGGAACCGTCAACGGTCTGAAGGCCCGCGACCATACGCTCGCCGAGGTCGCCGAACGCGGTCGAGGTGAGCGGGTTAGAACCCAGCGTGAAGGTAATGGACGAACACTGGTCAGTGAGGTCCACCCCACCGATGGTGATGCTGTGCGGCTGTGAAAGATAGGTGGTCGTGGCCACTGTCTAGCTCCTCATGGTTGAAACGCGAATGGTGAGATCGAATGACGGGATATCCTGCCCGCCAATTGCCGTCATAGACGGCGTGCCGCTGATGACGCTGATTTCCGAATCCATGATGGTGTCGGCAGTCGTCATCAGGTAGTCGGCCGCGTCGGAGTTTCCGGGCGGCGCGGCAAGAATTCGCAGACGAAACGTAATGTCTGCGATGTTGGAGTTAAAGCAGGTGAACGTCGGCGGCTCAATGACGACAGACATAGGCCGCGCGTTCCGCGAATCAGTCACGACGGCAAGCCCGAGAGCCGTGAGACTGGCCGCAAGTGTCGCCTGGGCCTCTGCGAAAATGCCCGTAGCGCTCATGCGACCTGCGCCCGGTTCACGCCCAGCAGCTTGTTGATCTGCCCGTGGGTGCCGAAGGGAACCTGCCCGCCCATCTGGTCGAAGGACGCGTAGGAATCTACGGAACCGCGCTCACGGTAAAGCGCTGCGCCCATCATGATCGTGCCCAGTAGAACGTCGGGCCCGGGGACCGTGGTGAGAGAGTCAAAGTAGCCAGATTCCCTGCGCCGCCGATAGGCGAAAGCGTTACCGGCGTTCGTCGCCACCGTGACGAAAGCCTCATCGTTTGGCGTGGCAGGGTCAATCCCTAGCCAGTCAAGGACGTCTTGGTCACTTGCCCAGGTGCATACGGGAGTGAACGTAAGCGTGCCCGATGGAATGACTGCATCCCGGGCGACGTCGGCACCTGCTGAGTAATACAGGAGCTGATTCGGCAGGATGATTTCAGGGTCAAAAAGCCAATCGCCCTCAGGGTTTACGCCTAAATAGAGATACGTCGGGACGGCCTGCACCACGAACGTGCCATTGAACCCGGCAACGTCCGAAACATCAACCACCTGCCCCGTGCCAATCTCAGTCACCTCTAGCGTCTGAATAACGGCATAGTCATCTATGCGCTGCGCGTGAGTAATTGAGTATTCGGACATGGGGCAGGTGGCCTAGAACGGTCTAGAAGGTCGCCTTAATAAACTTATCGGCGTCGATCATGACGGCCGACAGGTAACCCCTGAAGGCAATGGTGCGCGAGAGCGTGGAAGGTACGTCCACTGCAATTGCGCCCTTCTGCTGCTCGTAGACCTCAAAGCCCTCAGCGTTACCCACGATTACGGTGTCACTGGCGAAGTTGCGGTCGACCACAACCCGGAGGCCAAAGGCCATACCCATTGCCTCAGTCACGGTCAGATCGCCGTAGGCGTTCATGGGGCCGAGCTGCGGGAACAACGGACGCCCGGCAGTGTCCACAAGCCCGAGCAGGTAGCCCCACATATTCGGAGACACGAACAGGTGCGTGGGCAGGTTGCCGTTGCTGTTGGTCAGAATGTCCTGGGCGGCAGTGGACACAAACTCGGCCCACTGTGCCGGGTTCGTGGCGTCGTTACCGAATGCCACTGTCTCGGTGCTACCGGACACAAGCGTGTCGGCCGCATAGTTGTCGGTGGTGTTGGCGTAAATGCGCGCCATATCGTCAAGCACGACGCCGATAACCTCTGGCTGAGTCCAGTCGATGACCTGTTCGCTCAGGGTAACGTAACCCGCAAACGACAGCTTCTGGACTGTGATGTCATCGACGACCAGCGTGCCGTCCTCGATGGTGGTGTTCTGCGTTGACTGCTGCGCGATGCTGGTGTGGGTCGTGACCTTCGGACGAATGAACGTCGAACCGCCACCGGGCAGGGCGCGGGCACCGATAGCGTCAATGACGGGACGGTTGCCGCGAAAGTTGTTGTAAACCGGCTGCACGATTGGCAGCGGCAGGATGCCCGGGGTGTCGGTGGTGATGACGTCGGGAGCTGCGGCCTCAATGCCCGCCTGCATTGCCTGAAACTTTGCGGGATCGCTCAGCATTGCCGAAATGTATTCGGCGGGCGAAGGCATGATAAACGGGCGCTTAGCCTCTGCGTAGATAATCGGGTTAGTTGGGATGGTGGCCTCTGCCGCAATGGGCTCAGCCGTTACGGCGTCGGACATTTCCTGCTCCTCTGTGTCTGGTTCTGGGTCGGGGTCGGGGCTGGTTGCCGCGACGTTGGTGATTACTGCATCGACGTAGGCAGGCTGCGCTACTAAACTCAGCTCCCTAAGCATCGCTTTCGTCACGGTCATAACGCCATCGGCGTCAGTCGTGAAGGTGATGGGCTCAGCGCCGACGCTCACGGAATCGTAGGCCCCGGCCTGCAGCAGGGCCACGGCGTCACGGCTCGCGCGCGTGTCGGCCAGTGTGGCCTCAAATTCAAGGCCCTGCGGGGAATCGGTAAGCGTACTCACGACGCCACGAAGCTGACTCATATCGTGGTTCTCAATAAGCTTCGCGGCCTTCTGGGTTACGTCGAACGCGCCCCTGGCGAATTGCACGGCGGTCCCGTCCGAGACGGTCGCCACTACATCCCACGGCACTGCTAGCCCGCTGATGCGGGCGGGCTGCGTAGCGTCACCGGCCTGTGCGGTGATGAGCGTGGCGTCTGCATCAAAGCGAATCATCCTGGGATCACTCCTATAGGGTCAGCGTTCGGCACCGCGTCTGGCGGCACCATTTCCGGCTGAAGGTCGCCGATGTAGCCCTCTGTGTCGAATTCGACATGTCGCCCCCGGGGCAGTACGTCGTCCATCGACAGACGTTCCGCGATTGCGTGCAGCAGCGGGCGCGCGCCGAATTCGATGAGGTCGCGGCGGGCCTCTTGTGCATTGGAGTAGGTCATGCCGGACTGGTCTACGGCGAGCAGGTAGGCGGGGATATCCATAAGCCGCGAAATGTCTTTCGCCGAATACTCGCGGCCTTCGACCAGTTGCAATTTTGACGGGTCGCTGGCGAATTCCGTAAAGGTGATTCCCTCAGACAATGCGCCAATGGCATTCTCACGGCGGCTCGATGACCATGACGCGGCGAGTTCGCCCAGCTCCTCCGACGACATAGGTTCCCCGCCAGTCTGCTGCAGGTAGCCCGCTGCAATCTCATTACTGGCGAACCGCTCAGCCGCCTGGTCCAGTCGGATTGCACACTGCACTGCGCGGCGACCGGTGTACACAATGCCTTGCGACCCTGACAGGAAACACACTACGTCGGCGATGTTAAGTTCGACGCCGTTAAACATGACGACGCCCGGGGTGCCGAACCACTGCGGGCCTTGGTTATTCGGCGTTTCAATGTTCGCGGCCGGGAGCCATTGAAAGGTTGCCGGAAAGCCGTTCGCATAGCGCGAAGTGACAACCCAGAACGCGCGGCCCTGCATGATGAGGTCGCGGCACGTTACCGAGAGGGTGAAGTTACGGGCCTCAGTCGGGTTCGGCCTGGTCATCCATGATTCGCCCTCGATGTAAAGCTTCTCGTAACGCTGGCCCGTCCATTGCAGTGTGTAACTGCGTAGGTCAAGCGTACTCACGACAGTGGATAGCAGGCTAATAGCCCGGGTGACTGACGGCACCGACATAGCGGCCGTTTCGGCTGCGCCTGTCTGGAAGCCGATAAAGTTCTGGGACCGCTGCGGCGCGCCCGCGGCGGCGGCAATGGGAGCGGTGCCCATCGCGGGTATGGCCTTCACCTTCGGGCGGAATAGGTCCATGACATAAGCATCCCTTATACGTCGGCGAAATACAAGGGTGCGTGGCCGCCAGCCAAGGGAATGAAACCGACGGCCACGCGGTTACACGTTACCTGCTAAACGCGCGGGCGCGTATGCGTCACCTTCCGGCGAATGCTATCTGTGGCTTTTTGCGCGTCACGGGCTTCGCAATGATTGACGCCGCCCACACCATGCAACGCGCCATAGTAATAGGACCTGGCGAACGCTGACTTACAATGGCGTAGCCGTTTCGCGTTTCGACACCTACGGCACGGCCTACATGCTCGCGCAACATTTCCTCACCCGTATGCACCAGGCGGCCTTCGTTAATAAGGCTTCGCACAGTGGAGGTGTGGGTTTGTATCTCCCCATAGCCCACCTGCACTTTCTTACGCGCGAGCGACACCGGGGCAATGTCGAACATATTCGGCGGCATGGCAACACTTGCACACCCGGCCGCTTCGTGTTCGACCTGCTCCCAACATGACGCCAGGCTATCGGCGACGAAGGCAACCGTCACGCCTATGCGCCCGTCCTCCAGCTCGACCGCGCGCACGCCGGAATACAAGGCCTCATCTATTGACGAATCTATTGCCAGCACACCACCGGCCGGAATGTCGGGAACCTCGAGGGCGTCAAACACCCCGGGTGCCAACCAGCTATTGACGGTGGTCACCCAGACGTTAAGCGATGCGCGAAGGAATGCGCCTTTGTCAATCTGCTCAGATTCGTCGGCCAGTACGGCAGGGTCCAGCGTGTAGCCAATTGCCGGGTTCGCCATAGGCCAGAGGTCCGGCCGTGCCATGTAGTCGACGCCTGGGGGACACGACCACTCGGCCATGAATAGCTTCGTGCGCTTGCCCTCGTCAATGGCGCGAATGCCTTCCTCTCTCATCTGGGTCATGGCGTCTGATTCCTCAGTGCCCGCCGTGGACCAGCATGAGAGCAGCGGCGACCGCATGACGCGCTGGGATGGGATCGCGCCGTTCAGTAGAACCTCCCGGCTGATGTTCCATATCTCGTCGGCGAAAATGTAGTGGGGGCTGAACCCGTGGAAGTTGGCAGGGGTCGCCGCTTGCACAAGCCACCGGCTACCACCGGGCATGATGATCTCGCTGCGGCCGTATGAATGTTTGGCCTTCGCGCCCCACTCTTTGACAATGATGGGGGCAAGCGACTCAAAGATTTCAGTGGCGAGGTCCAGTTTATGCGCGGTGGAAATAACCAGCACCGGCTCGCCCCGGCGTTCGGGCTCGCGCGTCAATGCCCATAGGATCATCGCCCGTAGCGCGACCGTCTTTCCATTCTGACGGGCAACGGATACAAGGGATCGGCGATATTCGAGGTCGCCCTGGTCGTCGTGCTGCAGCTGCCCATCGACGGCTAACCGCTGCCACGGCATGAGCGTAATGCCTAAGTATTTCTCGGCAATGTCAGCGACCTCGTGCCCGTAGGTGGCCGACGTCGGTAACCCAGATATCAGGCGCGGCGGTATCTCACGCGGTCCCGATGGATCGCCCACCGCTGCTGCGGATTCGGGTAAATCGCCCTGAGCAGGGCTTCCTTGGGATACATAAGTAGA
>Ga0304730_1002070_pt1 | contig 14650 bp, 20 predicted proteins | sample M_130628_MF_Meta_FD_190474 | JGI IMG/M metagenome (GOLD analysis project Ga0304730, IMG submission 190474) | Freshwater microbial communities from Lake Montjoie, Canada to study carbon cycling - M_130628_MF_MetaG (v2) (version 2) | ecosystem: Environmental > Aquatic > Freshwater > Lake | place...
GTACCAAGAGAATATTTCTGTGCTGGTGCTGATATGGTACGAAGACACTTTAGAACTAAAAAGGGTGATGCTACAGGCAATTACTCATAACGTTTGGGTGTATATGTAGTGTGAGATTAGAAGCAATACACTTGACTTAACCACTAATGTTGATTAGAATGATGAACTTGAATATACCACCGAACCTCACATTACATATACACCTTGTTATGTGTAGTAATTTTGTGGGTGTGATTTTTAATTTTTGAATATTTATATATAAACTAAAACAATATGAGTAAAGAAATGAGAGAACAGATAAATAAAGTAAAGAATTTTGGTCAATTCTTGAATGAGGATAATAAGTGGAATCCACATAAAGCGATAACTTATATTATTGAATTGAGAGTTTTATTTGAAGGATTTGAATATTCAACTTTAAAATTCAAGTTGTTGTTTCCACATTATGATGAAATAAATGATGAAAAAATTAAAAATAGTATAGAAGATAGGTTAAAAGTATTCAACAATATTGTTTCTTATGATATACTAAAATCAGAAGAGGCGACTGGAACAGATAGAATACTACCTATGTTCTAATTGTGGGTTGGTAAAAAATTATTACACATAACTATTATATATAAGCAAGTCAAATTAAATAGTTATAAATAAGCAATTTAAATCATTGAAAAGATAGATTATTACGAAATTAGTAAACAAAACTTGAAATATTTGAATTATTATGCTGATATTTATTAATTATTTTTATTTTTACAATTTTAATTACTATATTTGTATATGAATATTTTTTTAGATGATATAAGAAATCCAAAAGATGCCATTGGTTTGGTTGATGATAGATTGAATAGATTTTATTGGGAATCCGAATGGCAAGTTGTTAGAAACTATGAAGAATTTGTAGATTTTATAACAAAAAATGGAATTCCAGATTTTATTTCATTTGATCATGATTTGGCAGACCAACATTATAATAATGATAATGATTATAGTGGATATACAGAAAAAACTGGATATGAAGCTGCAAAATGGTTAGTCGATTATTGTTTGGAAAATGAATGTAAAATCCCTTGTTATATAGTTCACTCTGCTAATCCAGTTGGTAAATTAAATATTGAATCATATTTGTCTAATGCTGAAAAACATTTATTTTAATGAATTTTAAAGGTTATATAATAGGTAAAATAAAAGTAAAATTATTTAATTTAAAAAAAGATTATAATTTTGATGGGAATATTTATTTAAATATAAGTATTCCTTATAATGATAATTGTAAAATTTTTAAATTAAATGCAAATCATGTTTTTATTTATTATGATAAAAAAACTCTTAATTTACAATTGAATCTTTATATGGTAAAGGGGAATTATTTATTAGAAATATACCAACAAATAAAAACAAATAATTTTTATATAATTGATTCAAAAACAAAGAAGGAAATAAATTTAAAAGAAATCTTAACAGAAAAAGTTTAAATAAATGGAAACTATTTATTTTCAACCACCAGGCATTAATCCAAGATATTGTGAAGCTGGTGTGATTTCAGAAACAGATAAAAGCTACATTTGGTATTTAAATGAACCTTGTAAAATATTAATTAGTGAGGTTAAAATAATATCAAAAGAAGATGTCATTTATAATGAAAAAAGTTGTTTATATATGGTAGAAAAAAATTAGATATGGATAAGGAAAATAGTTATGAAAAATTGTATATAGATTTAAAAAATAAGAATATTTTTTTAATATATACTTTATGAAAAATATTAAAAAATTTAATGAACTATTTGATACTCCAGAATTAAGAGATCAAAATGAAATTCCACAATTAAAAGGTGAATTTGAAAATATTCCTAGTTGGAAAAAAGTTGGTGTATTTGATCATTCTGATTTTGACAAAGAAACATCAAAATCAATGTCAGATAGAATTATTTTTAGATATCCTATATTAGATAAATTCCATATAAACCATAAACAAATTCAAGGACAAGATGTATATTGTTTCTATGCTACAAGTTTTGAACCATTACAAGGTTCAAATTATTATGCTCAAATAGTTTTTTATTATTCAGATAACTTTTATAATTGCTCAGTTTTATTTAGAGAACTAGAAGATATGAATGAAGATAATTGGCAATTCCATACATTTGGTGAACCTTCAATTGAAGATAGTTATAAAATAGTTGATGCTTTCTTGAAAACTTGTAAAAGTTTAAATATAATCATGGAAGATAATACAACCTTTTTTAATAATTAATCTTTTGTTTTAGTAAAGAAAATGTAATATATATTCACAACTATTATTAAACTATTTAAAATTATCAATGGCATTCTACCATAGTAACTTGAATATATTAAAAATAATATACAACCAATTATATTTAAAAATCTAAGCAATTTTATATTCTTAACCATAAATGATATTAAAACAACTATACTTGCAGAATATCCTAAAATTTCAATTGATTCCATATGGTATATATAAAATATAATATATATCTTTATGGATATAATAAATGAATTAAACTTAATAATAGAAGTTCTTCCAAAAATATTAGTTGCTACTATATGTGGTGCTATTGTTGGATTGGAAAGAGAATTAAAACATAAAGATGCTGGTTTAAGAACTAATATATTAATTTGTGTGGGTTCAGCAATTTTTACAATTGGTGCAATTTACATAACTAATAAATATAATTTTTCTGATCCAAGTAGAATTGTTTCGACAATAGTAACTGGTGTAGGATTTTTAGGTGGTGGTGCTATAATGAGAGATAAAGATAAAATAGTTGGTCTGACAACAGCTTCCTTTATATGGGTTATATCAGCTATTGGTATTTTATGTGGAATGGGATTTACTTTAATGCCAATTGGATTAACATTAGGTATGGTGGCAATATCATATATTTTTAAAAAATTAAACAACTTTATAAAAAAGGATGATTGATAAACTAGAGATTGAAAGAAAATTTTTATTAAAAGCTAAACCAGATTTAGTAGTAGATGAAATTATAAAAATAAATCAATTTTATTTTAAAAATTCAGAAGGTATATGGGAACGTGCTAGATCTTATAAATCTAATATAAATGGTTTAAGATATATCCATACAGTCAAAAAGAGAGTTTCTGAACTATCTAATATAGAAGAAGAATATGATATGACTAAAGAAGAATTTGAAGCCTTTAAACGCAATTGTAGAAATAATAAATCATATTCTAAAAACATTAAAAAAGAAAGATGGTGTTATAATGTTGATGGGCTTGTATGGGAAGTTGATGTATTTAGTGATAATTGTCATATCATAATAGCAGAAGTTGAAATCCCATCTGAAGATTACAATTTAGAAATTCCAGAAATAATTTCTAAAAAAATATTAATGGAAGTGTCAGGGCAAAAACAATTTTCTAATAGAAGTTTAGCAAATAAATTAAAATGAACTTTACTATTTCCATATATTATAATTAATATGGAAAAATTAGAATTAAGAATGTTCGGATTGGTGCCTTACAATATTTCACCTATCCAACAAGCAATACAATATGGCCATTCAGTTGTAGAATATGGATTGAAAAATTTTCATTCAAATGATTATTTAGATTGGGCAAAATATTATAAAACATTTATAATATTAAATGGTGGCACCACAAATAATAATCCTGAAAAATTAGGAACTCTTAATCAACATTTACAAACACTAAAAGAAAATAAAATTCTTTTAGAAACATTTCATGAACCAGATTTAGGAGATCAATTAACTTCTATTGTTTTTTTAGTAGATGAACGTGTGTTCAATAGAAAAAAATATTTAGATTTTTCTGATTGGTTGATGGATAATTATTCAGATCTATTAATAGATAATTTTAAATCACCAAATAAACTTGCTAAAGATATTTTAAATTCTAAAAACCAAAAGGATATTAATATTTATAATGAATGGGTAGATTATATAGGTGGTGAAAAGAATGTATTTCTTAGAAGTTTTTTAAAAGATTTTAAATTAGCATGATGGACAATACTTGGATAAAAATAAATAATAATATTTATTATATTGAAAAATTTGATATAGAAAATACTTCTAATAATTTTGATAGAAGAAAATTAACAATTGCATTTGATTTAAGTAAATATCCTAATTATGATGAAGATTTATTTAAAATATATGATGATAGGAAATATGTAAATATGTCAACTAATAAATTATTAGCAAATAATTCCCAAATTGTTTCTATAAGTTCATTTGATAGATATTTAGAAATGGTAGTAATTTGCCATAATCTTAAAACAAATAAAAAAGAATTCAGAAATGAACAAATTGATAAAATATTAAAATATTAAAAAACCCAACTAAATTAGTTGGGTTTTTTTATTTAGTCCATTCATATTTAAATGTCCCACAGTCATATATTCTATAAATATTATTGGATAAACATATTCCATGTTCTGTCATGTCACTAGAATACCCACATAATAAAAGTTGATCTTTTCTATAAGCAAATCTACCTTTTCTTTCATCACCAATTATATAATAATAAGATGGTTTTGATTGATTTACATAATTCATATTTAATTTTGAATAAATATTATTATCATTAGACCAACATTTATCAGCATAAGATATTATATATCCAGGGTTATAATTTTTTATAAAATAATTAAATAATTTAGAAGCTGCTCCAATAACATTAGTATTTAATTTATTTGCAAATCTAAGTAATTCATAAGAATTTTCTTTAGATGTTTGTCCTAAATTTTTACGGAGTGAACCAAATGTAATTATACTAACTAATTCACTATTATAATAAAGTCCTAATTTAATAGATGCTCCAATTTTACCTTGTAGGTGTGATTTATCTAAAAAATCAGAACTTTCTTTAGTTTCTACTAAACTAATAGTACATTTTCTTGCATAGATTTTATTACTTTTATTTAAAATATTATTAATTCTTGATTTAATTATTTCATTTTTACTTAACCAAACATCTTCATATATTTGAATAATCTTTAAACCTTTTTCTACACAATTATTATATAAATCCAATTGTGTTTTTTTATCTGAAACTAATTCAGAATTTTTATATAATCCTAAAAGTTTAAAACATATTCCTAAATCTGGTAGATAAATATCACATATTGAATTATTAACAGTATAATTATATTCTATAAAACCATCATATTTATTATTAATAAAGTCAATAAATTCTTTTTTAATATTAATAAATCTTTTTATATCAAATAAAGAAGATTTTAAATAATTATCTATATTAACTTTTGTAACTGGATTAGGTTTAAATATTAAAGGTTTATTTTTTGAATTTATTAATTCATTTATTTTATTGAATAATATATCTAAATCATTCTCAACATTATTATATTTTATTCTTATTAAATATAAATTGTTTTTAACACACCATTCATTTCTAATAGAATCATTAATTTTAATAATTTTTAAATATTCTTCACCTCCAAATTTAGAAACTGCTTCAAAATGTTGTCTACCATCATATTCAATTAATATATTCAATTCTGGTAGATAAAAATCAAATGGTAAAGAACCATTTGAAATACCAAGACAATCTTTAAATTTAAATTCTCTTTCATATTTTAACCCAAATGATGTTAGAATATCTTCAATCATTTCTTCTCCTTTACTGCTTATACATAAACTACAACCATTTCCATTTAAATGTGATTTTGCATCTTGTTTAAATACACCATGTTTTTTACATATTATATTTAATTTAATTCTATTATTTTCATATTCAACTAATGAATAGTCATATTTTGTTCCGTGAACTCTATTTGCTAAGATTTTAAATTCCTCTGTTGTCTTTTTATTTGTTCCTACACATTTAGAACAACCTTGTCCAATTAAATGATTTGCAGGTCTCATTAAAAATGTTCCATGATCTTTACATATAATTTCTACTTTAGTATTAGAGTTTATATAATTAACTTTTGAATAATCATATTTATTATTATGTTTATCATTGGCTTTCAATATAAATTCATCACCACTATATTTAATGCCACCATTACAAACTGGACAACCCACTTTTCTAACATGAGCATCTGGTCTTAGAGAAAATATTCCGTGTTCCTTACATATAATATCAACTTTTGTAATAGAATTTACATATTTTACTAAAGAATAATCATATTTATTATTATGTCTTAAATTTGCTTTTAATATAAATTTATTTCTTTTAATATCTTGATTATCAATATTTTTATTATTTTCCATATATCTATATATAAAAAAAAACAACCCTCTTTTAATTGGTTTTTATTTAATATATATAAATAACATGTATAAGTTAAACTTTTTTAGAAAAAAAAATATTATATATAATATAATTCAAAAACTAAATAGATATTATGAGTAAAAACAAAAACAAAAAAGAGGAAGAATATATTAAAAATATACCTGATGTTAAGGCTTCTATTGGTGGTGATGATGATGATGAGGAAAAATCTTATAATTCATCTAAAAAAGCTACTGAAGGGAAATCTAAAACTCCAATTTTAGATACATATAGCCGTGATTTAACTAGAATGGCAGAAGAAGGTAAATTAGATTCAGTAGTTGGAAGAGATAAAGAAGTGGAACGTGTTTCTCAAATTCTAGCCAGAAGAAAGAAGAATAACCCAATTTTGATAGGTGAGCCTGGTGTGGGTAAATCAGCTATTGCAGAAGGTTTAGCAATTAAAATTGTTCAAAGAAAAGTAAGTAGATTATTATTCAATAAAAGAATTGTAATGTTAGACTTGGGTTCTATGATTTCTGGCACTAAATACCGTGGTCAAATGGAAGAGCGTGTAAAAGGTTTAATGGGTGAAATTGAGAAGGATCCTTCTGTAATTTTGTTTATTGATGAAATTCATACAATTATTGGAGCAGGTGGTGCATCTGGTTCATTAGATGTTTCTAACATGTTTAAACCAGCAATGGCAAGAGGTGAAATCCAAATTATTGGTGCAACTACATTAGATGAGTTTAGAAAACATATTGAGAAAGATGGTGCATTAGAACGTCGTTTCCAAAAGGTTATTATCAATCCTACATCTATTGATGAAACAATTGAAATTATTAATAATATCAAAGATAAATATGAGTCACATCATAATGTTTCTTATACACCAGAAGCAATCACTGCTTGTGTTGAATTAACAGAGAGATATATGACTGATAGACATTTACCAGATAAAGCAATTGATGCTTTAGATGAGGTTGGTTCTCGTGTTCATATTTCAAACATTGTTGTTCCTAAAGAAATTATTGCAATTGAAAAGGATATTCAAGATATCAAAGATAAGAAAAGTGAGGTAATTAAATCACAAAAATATGAAGAAGCAGCTAAATTAAGAGACACTGAACGTCAATTAAATGCAGCTTTGGAAAAAGCAAGAAAAGATTGGGAAGAAGAAGCAGATAAAAATCGTCAAGTTGTTACTGAAGATAATGTAGCTGAAGTTGTTTCTATGATGACTGGAATTCCTTTACAAAAAGTTGGCAAATCAGAAAACCAAAAATTGGTTGAGTTACCAGAAACTTTAAAAGAAGGAGTTATTGGGCAAGATGAGGCAGTTGTTAAAGTTGCTAAAGCTGTTCAAAGAGGTAGAGTTGGTATGAAAGATCCATCAAAACCTATACTTTCTGCTTTATGTATTGGTAATAGTGGTGTTGGTAAAACTGAATTAGCTAAACAATTATCTAAACAAATGTTTAGTGGTGAAGATTCCTTAATTAGAGTTGATATGAGTGAATTTATGGATAAAACATCTATAAATAAAGTTATCGGTTCAAGTAGTGGTTATGTTGGTTATGAAGAGGGAAGTACATTTTTGAATAAAGTTAGACAAAAACCATATTCTGTGATTTTATTAGATGAGATTGAAAAAGCACATCCAGATGTATTCAATTTATTCTTACAAATGTTAGATGATGGACATATGACTGATTCACATGGTAGAGTAGTTTCTTTTAAAAATTGCATTATCATAATGACATCAAATGTGGGAACTCGTGTTGTTAAGGAATTTGGTTCAGGTGTCGGATTTGGTACTAAAACTAAAAATGATAATCATGATAGTGATGTTAAATCAATTTTAGAAAAAGAATTAAAGAAAAAATTTGCTCCAGAATTTATCAACAGAATTGATGAGATTATTTACTTCAAAGATTTGAATAAAGATGATATCAAAAAGATTGTTTATTTAGAATTGAAAAAATCTACTGAAAGAGCTAAATCAATTGAATTTGAATTAAAATTAGAAGATTCTATCATTGATCATTTAGTTGAAGTTGGTTATGATCCACAATACGGTGCAAGACCATTAAAAAGAGCAATTCAAAAATGGATTGATGATGCAATTACTGATTTCATTATCACTTCAAATCCATCAAAAGGAGTTGAATTAACAATTAGTTATGATTCAGAAAATGATGAAACTAAAATTGTTGCAGGTAAAGTTTCAAAAACTAAAAAATAAATAATATTTTTTAAAAAACCCCACTTTAAGAGTGGGGTTTTTTTTGTTTAAACAAATAATATAATTTCAAATATAATATAAAAATAAATTTAAAATATGATTCATATACTTTGGTGTACATTAAGACCTGAAATGTTTAAAAAAGCTCATGAAGAGTGGATAGAAAAAGCTAAAAATCCAGAAAATATTAAAACATATGTAGCTGTTAATTGGCAACAACATGCTGATGTGTTAAGAGATTATTTAAAAAATGATTTTTTAATGACATTGAATACTAATAAAATTGGTGTTTGTGAACCTTGTTACCAACTATCATCTAATTTAGGTATTAAAATGGGTAAATGTGAGGATAGTGATATTGTAGTATTTGCTTCTGATGATTTTATGGCACCTGATAACTGGGATGAATATTTAATTAATAAATTAAAAGATAAAGGTGATGTTGGATTAATGGTTAGAGATGGGTTTCAACTTCCAGATTCATCTAATATGTTACACCCAGCTATAACTATTCCTATAATGACATATGGGTGTCTTAAAAAAATGAATAATATTATATATCACCCAAAATTCAACCACATGTTCTCAGACTGTGAGTTATATAATAATTTAAAAGATTTGAATTTATTATATGATGATCGTTTAAATGATGAAACTGTTTTTTCACATAACCATTGGGTTTCTGGTAAGAGAAAAGCAGATGTTGCTGATCAACAATATAATTCCAAATGGAAAGAAGATGAAGAAACTTGGAATAAAAGAAAACTATTAACTGTTCACGAAAGGATTTTAATATAAAAAATGATGGTTGTCTTCACCACTATAAACCCATTCGGAAATTTTGAAGCACAAGATGAAGCTTTAAAATCATGGTCAGAAAAGTATGATGTTTATTCAATAAATCCTTATGATGAAATTGAATTAGCTAAAACCAAATTTCCTTATATAAATTTCATAGGAACAGATGATATTTATCTATATGGTAAAAAGAAATTAGTAAAACTAAATGCAATTCTAAATGGTATTAAAATAGTTAAACCTAAAACTTGTGCTATTGTTAATTCTGATATTATATTGGATGGTAATTTAAAACTAGATAAGTATATAAAGGATGGTTTAGTAATATCAACAAGATGGGAATTAGATGGTGTTAAAAAAATATATCCATTTGTTAATGGATATGATCTATTTATATTTGATTATAAATATATTGACATTTTTTATAACAATAATTATGTAATAGGAATGCCTTGGTGGGATTTTTGGATTCCATTAATTGCTAATAAATGCTCTCTAAGGGTATATCATATAAAAAATGATGTGATATACCATAGAACACATGAAACTAACTATGATGATAATATATGGGTTAAATTTGGTGAATATTTATATAAAGATATAATGGTAAATATTATGAAGAATTATATGGAGATAACAGTTTGGGAATTTTGCACAGGTGTTAAGAAGTATATAGAATTAAAACAAAAAAATATTAAAATATGAAGAAAAGAATAAAGATAGATTTTAGCGATTTCTGGGGTGGTTTTGATAAGACAAATAATTATTTTTATAATTTACTGAAAGAAGAATATGATGTGGAAATTTCAAATAATCCTGATTATTTATTTTTTTCAGTTTTTGGTAATAATCATCAAAGATACAATTGTATTAAAATATTTTACACTGGTGAAAATGTTGCACCACCATTAGGCTATTGTCAATATTCTTTTTCATTTGATTATTTAAATGATAATAGAAATTATAGACTACCGCATTATTTATTATATGATGGATATTATGAATTAGTAAATAAAAAAATAATAGATGATGAAATGGCAAATAGAAAATTTTGTAGTTTCATTGTTTCAAATGGTGCTTGTCAAATTAGAAATAATTTTTTTAATAAATTATCTAAATATAAGAAAGTAGATTCTGGTGGTAGATTTATGAATAATCTTGGTTATGTTGTTGATAATAAAATTGAATTTAATAAAAATTATAAATTCTCTTTAACATTTGAAAATGATGCATATCGACCTAATAATCCAGGTTATACTACTGAAAAAATAATGGAAGCTATGCGTTCTAATGTCATTCCTATTTATTGGGGAAATCCAATTGTTGATAAAGAATTTAATAAAGAATCTTTTGTAAATTATTATGATTTTAAAAGTGAAGATGATATTATAGAATATATAATAGAACTTGATAAAGATAGTAATAAATATTTAGATAAATTAAACAAGCCTTGGTTTGAAGGGTATAATATACCAGATAATAATAAAATTGAGAATATTAAATCATTTTTATATAAAATATTTGATAATAAATGAAAAATATAATAGCATATAGTTTATGGGGTGAACATCCTATGTATTGGAAGGGAGCTTTGGAAAATATAAAAGATGCCAAAAAGTATTATCCAAATTTTATTTGCAGATTTTATGTTGATAAAAAATGTAATAATGATTTAATAAAAAGTTTAATTTCAGATAATGTTGAAATTGTTTTAGTTGATTCACTTGATAGTTTTCATGGTATGTTTTGGAGATTCAATGCTTCTTGTGATCCAGATGTTGATATTTATTTATCAAGAGATTGTGATTCTAGGATAACTGAAAGGGAAGTAAGTGCTGTAAATGAATGGTTAAAATCTGATAAAGATTTTCATATAATGAGAGATCATCCATATCATGCTGTTCCAATTTTAGGTGGAATGTGGGGAAGTAGAAATGGTCTAATGAGAGAAATTAAACTAAAAGATTTAATTTTAAGTTGGGGACAATATTATAAAAAAGGTATTGATCAAGATTTTTTAGGTCAGAAAGTTTATCCATTAATAATGAACAGGGCTTTTGAGCATTCAGAGTTTGGTTTATATTATGGTGGGTCAGTTAATCATTTTCCAAGTGAAAGAAAAGATTATGAATTTGTTGGTGATGTATTTGATGAAAATAATCAAAGACATCCAGACTATTGGAAATTAATAAAAAAAATAATATAAAAATGAAAATAGATAGAGTTTTATTAGCAAGTAATGAAAATATAAATTATTACCCATTTTGGAATCCACTTAGTAAGATTTATAAAGAAAACTTTGGAATAAACCCAACTTTAATTTGGTTTGGAGAAGAGAATGATATAGAAAGATTAAATCTAAGTAGAGAATATGGTGAGATAATAATACAAAAACCTAATGAGAATTATCCAGTAGCTTGGCAAACTACATATGCACCATTTTATTATACTAAATTTTTTAAAAATGAAATAGTTACAACAATAGGAATTGATCAAGTTCCATTATCTGGTATGTTTTTAATAGATATGATTAAAGATGTTGATGATGATCAATATGTCACATTAATTGATGATGCTTACTTACCAATATATTGGTCAAATCCAAATGGTACATCACCATCTGCTTATCATATAGGAAAAGGTGAAACTTTTGATAAAATTTACAATTTTGAAGAAACTTTTTTATTAGAAGTAGAAAAAATATATAATATGAAAGTTGAAAGAGATTATGATCCAAATGATGCGTTTTGGGCTTCTAAAGAAGAAGTTTGGGGTATGGATGAATCATATACATCTAAAAAATTAAGAGAATATAAAAAAAATAATGGAAAAATAACTTGTTTTAGTAATTTTCATAAATTGAAAGAAAGGAGAATTGAATGTTATAGAACAATGGAAACTCCTTATAATGATGATTTATTATTAAATGGATGGTACTCAGAATCTCATTTATGTAGACCTTATACTGAACATATTGAGTATATTAATAGAATGTTTACATTAATACCAAAATATATTTAAAAATATGAATTATATAGATAAAACATCTATAATAGGTGATGATGTTATCTTAGGTGATAATAATTATATTGGTCCATTTTGTTATATAACAGGTAAAACTATTATTGGTAATAATAATCGCTTTGAATCTCATGTTTCAATAGGAACACCACCTGAACATAGAGATTATATTTCATTATCTGGAATAACTATTATAGGAAATAATAATATTTTTAGAGAGTTTACAACTGTAAATTCTTCATCTTTAACAGAAACTAAATTATGTGATAATATTTTAATGTTAAGAAATTCACATGTTGGTCATGATTCTTATATAGAATCTAATGTTACATTATCATGTAATTGTTTAATAGGTGGACATTCACATATAATGGAAGGTGTTAATTTTGCTTTGGGTAGTATTTGTCATCAAAATAGTATAATTGGTGCATATTCTATGATAGGTATGGGTGGTGTTGTAACTAAAAAAACAAAAATAGAACCAGGTAATATATATGTTGGGAATCCTGTTAAATTTTTTAAAAAAAATACAATAGGACTTGATAGAAACTCAATAGGTGAATATGATTTAAATTTACTAATAGTAAAATATAATAAATTAATTAAATATGAGATATAAAGTAGGTATAATAGGGTGTGGAGCTATCTTAAATAGGCATTTAGAATCAATTGATTCTAATGATGATTTTGAATTAATATCAATGTGTGATATACAAGAAAATTTAGTAAATATGATTTCCAAGGAAAGAAATGTATTTGCATATACAGATTATAAAGATATGGTTTTAAATAGTGATATAAATTTTGTAACTATTGCAAGTCCAAATTCATTACATTATGAACAAGCAATATTCTGTTTAGAAAATGGTTGTGATGTTCTAATTGAAAAACCAGTTGCCTTTACAAGTGAAGAAATTAATGATATAATAGAAGTTAGTAATAAATATAATAGAAATTCTTATTGTGTTTTACAAGTCCGTTTGAACCCAACAGTTCAATTTATAAAAGATGTGTTAAATGAGAATCTACTAGGTGATATATATTCTGTTAATTTTATACAAAGATGGCAGAGACCGTTAGAATATTTCACAGGTTGGCGATCAATTCCATCAATTGGAGGTGGAACATTATATGAAGTTGGTATACATTATTTAGATATTTTACAATATATATTTGGAAAGCCAAATGTTCATAGTTCTAAAATATATAATATGAAACATAAAAATAATGAAATTGAAGATACTGTTTATTCAATTTTAGATTATGGGAATTTTGGGGGTACATGTGAAGTAACTATATCAACTGAACCACATAATTTAGAGTGTTCAATTTCAATTTCTGGTTCAAATGGTTTTGTTAAAATTGGTGGTAAAGCTTTAAATATAATAGAATCTGGTAATTTTTTATCACATGGTTCTCAAATAGAATATGATAAAATCAAAAAAAAATATGATAAATATAATGAACCAAATAGTTATGGTGTATATCAAGGATCATGTCCAAATCACCCAGAACTTTATAAAAATTTAGATAAATTTAAATTAGAGGAAAGTTTAAATGTAATATCGTTAATAGATGATATTTATGATAAATCAGGAAAAAAATATAGAAGAATATGATAGAATTTTTTAGAAGTCAGCAAAATGAAGATAAAATATTATTTGATAAATACCTAAATTATAGAGATGGTTTTTTTATAGAATTAGGTGGAATGGATGGAGTAACATACTCAAATTCATATTTTTATGAAAAATATTTAAATTGGAGTGGTATTTTAATTGAACCAACTAGACAATATGATAAAATGGTAATAAATAGACCAAAATGTTTCAATTTTAATTATGCAATATCAGAAATAGAAGGAGAATTGGATTTTCTAGGTGAAGGAGCAATTGGTGGATTAATTTCTAGTATGGATGATGGTCATAAAAATGGATGGAAATTAGATAGTGATAATTCTTACAAAGTGAAATCAAAACCATTATATAAATTAATTGAAAATTTAAATATTAAAAGAGTTGATTTATTCTCAATTGATGTTGAAGGTGGTGAATTAGAAGTTTTAAAAACTTTTAATTGGGATATACCTGTTTATATAGTTCTAATAGAAATGGCAAAATTTAATCTTGAAAAAGATGAGAAATGTAGAGATTTTCTAAGAAGTAAGGGATTTGTATATGATATGGATTTAGGTTGTAATGAAGTTTGGATAAATAAAAATAATATGAAATGAAAATAGATAGAGTTTTATTAACCTTGAATAATAATAAAATATATACAAAATTTTGGAATATTGTTGCACCTATATGGAAAAACAAATTTAAAATAAAACCAACATTAATATTT
>Ga0304730_1002073_pt1 | contig 14628 bp, 15 predicted proteins | sample M_130628_MF_Meta_FD_190474 | JGI IMG/M metagenome (GOLD analysis project Ga0304730, IMG submission 190474) | Freshwater microbial communities from Lake Montjoie, Canada to study carbon cycling - M_130628_MF_MetaG (v2) (version 2) | ecosystem: Environmental > Aquatic > Freshwater > Lake | place...
TTTGCAATTTAAAAGTAATGCTGCTAATTTAATTCTAATACTAGGACTTTTTATTTGTCCTACAGTAATCAAAAAATAAATATTATCTGTATTGTATGTTGGAATTAAATTATCATTTCCTAAAATAGGATAATTTAATATTTTTTCTCCAGTGGTTTTTTCATTATCTAAAATTCCAATTATTTCAAATTTATTTTCTTGTTCTATTGTATCAATAACAGATAAACAATGACCACCAGCACCCACTAAAATTAATTTTGATTTCATACTCTTACGCTACTTGTTATATTTACAATTCGTTCTTCTAAATATTTGCAATTTGCTAAGTTACTTTTAGGACAATTTGAAAAATGAGGTAATTCATTCATTAATTTCCAAATAGGTCTGGTCATTACACCTGCATCATTTGTTTCGTTTAAAAAATCTAATTTTTCAATTTCATTATCAAACAAAATGGCACATAACCAATAATTGGCTTTTGATTCTGGTATTTCACTAATAAATTTTGCAAATGAATTTTCGTGGAAATATTGCATATAATTTTTTGCAGTTTCTCTTTTGTTTTCTACAAATAAACTTAATTGCTCTAATTGGGCACACATCAGTGCTGCATTTAAATTAGGCATTCTATAATTATATCCAATGTCGTCGTGTGCAAAATCCCAACGATGTGGGATTTTTGCTTGAGTGCTTAAATGCTTGGCTTTTTTCGCTATATTTTCGTCATCTGTAATTATAGCACCACCACCACCAGCTGTAACTGTTTTATTTCCATTAAAACTAAAAACACCTAATAAACCAAATCTTCCGGTATGCGTGTTTTTGTAAAAGGATCCTATAGATTCTGCAGCATCTTCAACCAATGGAATATTAAATTCATTGCAAACATTTACTAATTCATCAATATACATTGGTAATCCAAATGTATGCATTGGCACACAAGCAGCTATTCTTTTTCCTGTAATTTTATTGTAGCATTTTCCATCTTTAATTTCAGCAATATTTTGTAAATGTTTTTTTAATAATTTAGGCGAAAGTCCCATAGTTTCTAAATCAACATCTACAAAATGAGGTGTTGCACCTATATAAGAAATTGCATTTGCAGTTGCTACAAAGGTTAATGATTGGGTTATTACCTCTTCATTTACTTTTACTCCTGCTAACAGTAATGATAAATGTAATGCATTTGTACCATTTACAATTGCTACTGCATATTTTGCGCCAGTAATTTGGCACATCATTTCTTCAAATTTATCTACATAAGCACCTACTGAAGATACAAAGGTAGAATCTATTGCATCTAAAACATATTTTTTTTCATTACCCAAAAATCTAGGTTCATGCAATGGCAAAAAACCTGTTGGCTTTTTATATAAATTTCTACTAAATGATATGAAATTTTGATAATTATTCATTTTATTGCTACATTTTTGCGTCTAAATATTTGCCTGTTTCTTTGTGCCCAAAATCTGGAATCATGTAATGAAATAAATCTACAATTTCTTCTTTTGTCCATTTAAGTTTATTTTTCATTTCAGAAACAGTATTAGTAAAATAAGCAAGTTTTTCTGACTCAATATTTAATTTATTTTTAATTACGCCTAAATTACTAAATTTTTCTAAATCTAATTTTTCATTGGCAGTGAAAAATTCTTCAAAATCTTTTTCACCTGTTGTGTCACTATTTGTAAATAAGCAAGGCCATTTTTTTTCTTGTGGTAATGTTGCAATTAAAGTTCTTGCTTCCTCCTCATTGTTACATAAAAATGTATCGTAACCAAGTTGGTGCAAATACTTTTCTGCAATTGATGCAAATGTAATTAAGTGTAGATCTTCACTTAATTTCGGAAAAAAAATATCCCTATTCTCGCCTAGCATACAAGACATCAAACACAATTCGCCAGATTCTTTAGGAATTACAAAATATCTTTTAATATCATTTGGTGCTACTATTGGTTGCATTTTTTGTAATCGTTGATTAAACCCATGCAATAAGGAACCATCTGAAAATGCAACATTTGCAAAACGTGCAGTAGAAATGGAAATATGTTCACTTTCTTGCATCAAATACATTTCCATTATACGTTTGGATGCTCCCATCATATTTACAGGATTTGCAGCTTTGTCGGTTGATACACAAAAATATTTTTTAGTGCCATTATTTTTTGATTGTTGAATTGTTTTAACTGTATTAAAGATGTTTACATCTATCATTCTCATTAATGTAAATGCGTCTTTTTCACTTCTCACGTGTTTTAATGCAGATAAATTTAATACATAATCATATTTTCCATCACTTGCTATAAAAGCATCATATTCAATAGATCCAATATCTAAAGCAAATGTTTGAAAATCACCATTAATATATCCAAATGTGCTCCTAATATCTCTTACTAGTTCTACCAAATTGTTTTCGCTTATATCAACAACATGCAGTTTTAATGGGTTTCTTTTAAAAATTTCTTTAGTTACAGCTTGCCCAATAGAACCAGCACCCCCAATTACCAAAAAAGTTGATTCCCCTACTTTATTTAATAAGATATCTTTATAATTATCAATATCACCATCAAAAAGTTCTTTATTTCTACCTATTAATTCTAAGATATTCATGTTTATTTACTTTTATATATCCTTTCTATAATATCTACTACTTTCAAACCTTCCAAGGCATTTGTAGTTATTGTATTTCTGCTATTCAACACATCTACCACATTTTCTATAATGTAATGATGATTTGCTGCACTGCCTTTATATGCACCATAGTCATTGCCAGGATTGGTAGAAGCTAATGTAGGCATTTCATAATCCCTAATATGGCAATATTCTACCTCATTCATATATTGCCCACCAATTTTTACAGAGCCATTTTCTGCAATTACTGTAATACTACTTTCAAGATTTTTATCCCATACAGATGTGCTGTAGTTTAGGCTTCCCATGCCACCATTTACAAAATCAAAACTTACAAAACCGCTATCTTCAAAATCGGTTAAGTTTTCATGATTGAAATCGGCAAATTTTGCTTGGATGTTTTTGATATCTCCAAAGTACCAATACATTAAATCTATAAAATGGCTAAACTGCGTAAACAATGTGCCACCATCTAAATCTTTTTTTCCATGCCAACTTTCTGGCTTGTAATAGCGATTATCTCTATTCCAATAGCAATTAATTTGTACCATGAAAATTTTGCCTAGCTTGCCAGAATGTATAAGTTGTTTGAACCATTCGCTTGGCGGGCTATATCTGTTTTGCATTACTGCAAATACTTGCTTGTGCACTTGTAAGCTTTTAAATATTATTTGCTCTGCATCCTGCTTGGTTAATGCTAAAGGTTTTTCTACAACAATGTGTTTTTTTGCTTCTAAACATTCAAAAGACTGTTGTGCATGAAAGCCATTTGGGGTAGCAATATTTACAACATCTACTTCTAAGTTACTAGCCAATAGTTCTTGAATACTTGTAAAAAGAGGAACATTGAAATTTTCAATACCTAAATATTCTTTTGGTTTTACATCAACTAATGCTACTAATTCGCATTCTTCATTTCTGCTTATCATTTCTGCATGGCGTTTTCCAATGTGCCCACAGCCAACTACCGCAAATTTTATTTTTTTCATTAATTTTTTATTGTGTTATTAGTGTCAATTTTATTTGTAAACTATCTAAAATTAATTCTATATATTTTTTATTTATTTTGGCAACTGTAGCAATTTGCCCTTTAAATGGATGATTTTCTAAAGTTACTTTATCGCCAATTTTTCTATCTAGATTTTCAATCTGAATAGTTCCATCTTGCTGAAGAATTTTTTTTAGGGTTTCTATTTCTTGGTTTTTAATGATTGCCAATTTTTTATCAAAATATATAAATCTTACAAATCCATTTACATACTTCATTTCTGGAATTTGATTTTCTGCAATGTGTATGAATAAATAGGATGGCAGCACAATTTCCTCTACTATTTTTTTTCTATCGGTGTATTGCTTTTTTACCTTTCGGGTAGGTAGGTACACCTCTACATTTTGTTGCAGTAGCAGTGATAGTACTTTTTTTTCCCATCTTGGCTTAGTATATATAGCATACCAATTCAATTTGTTTATTTATAGCTTCGCCCCCTCAGTCCCATACCGAGTTTTTTTAAATTGTTTGTAATCAACTACTTAGCTGTTAGTCCAGCAAAGTAGGTAGTTTTGTTTATCTATATAATTTGTTTCATTAAAATCTTTTATAGAAACAACTTTTACATTAATTTTTCTTTTAATTAATTTTTCAGATTTGGCAATTAAGGTATCTAAATATGCCTCATCTATTTCTCCAATAAACACCAAATCTATAATTTTGCTATCATTACCTTTTACAAAACTGCCAGTCAAGTATACTCGCTCTAATAGCCCTAAATTTTTAGCTACATTATTGATAATTTCGTCAATTCCTACATGCTTCATCACTATTTTTTGAATATCAAAAAATAAAGGATGTTTGGTATTAGCTTGGTAAATTTTTTTATTGCCAGACAAATTACTTTTTAGCATATTTGCTTGTTCTAACCTATTGAGTTCTATGCGAATAGAGTTAGTACTCTCTTTAAACTCATCTTCCAGGGAGCGTAAATATGCCTGTGTATTACTATTAATAAAAAATTTTAATAATAATTTAATACGCGTTTTAGAAGAAATTAGTGTTTCTATCAAAATAGATGAAAATATTGAGTTACAAAATTACTCATAAGGAGGTGAAAATGCAAATTTTAGCGATATTTTTTTCATTATTCAAAATAAAAAAGGAACCAATTGATTTTTTCAAATGATTCCTTTTTTTAATCTATAGTATATATTTTTATCCAATTTTATAAACCGCATTATTTTCTAACTTGTATTTTTCTTTACTTTCCTCACAAGTAGCATTTCCATTCGCATCAAATTGTAAACGATTTCCATATTCACTCATCCAACCAACATGCCTTGCAGGATTGCCTACAACTAATGCGTAGTCAGCAATATCTTTGGTTACCACCGCGCCAGCACCGATAAAAGCATATTTACCTATATTATGCCCACATATTATAGTAGCATTAGCACCAATGCTCGCACCTTTACCTACATGTGTTTTATCGTACTGTCCACGACGATTTACTCCGCTTCTTGGATTATTTACATTTGTAAAAACGCAACTTGGTCCTAAAAAAACATCATCATCACAAGTTACCCCTGTATATATAGATACATTATTTTGAATTTTTACATTTTTGCCTAGTACTACTTCTGGGCTAACAACTACATTTTGTCCAATATTACAACCTTCGCCAATGGTGCAATTGCTCATGATATGGCTAAAATGCCAAACTTTAGCGCCGTTTCCAATATCACAACCCTCATCTATTACAGCTGTTGGGTGAGCATAAAAATTTTTCTCTTCCATAAATAATATAAAGTATGCAAATATAGAGCTTCTTACAATAGCAGAAACAATGATTTAAGGAGCTAATTTTTTTTTAGCAATACCTGCCTGCAACTGTTGCCATATTTAGTTTTTTTAATATGCCATTTATCAAATCGGTAAGCAATTGCACCTAAAATATTTCCTAATTTTTCATTTTTTATTTGAAGCAGTTTATTCCAAAATTTAAAAAACAAATTCCATAACTTAAGGCCTATTTTAGTTTTAAAATCTATATTGTTATCTAATAGAAAAGTACGAGGAGTGATAGAAATTACAGAGGCATTATTTTTTTTAATCTCATTTTCATAATCAGTCCATTTGCGTAGCTTGTTATTTTCTGAACCACTTTGTTGTAAGCCATGATACATGATAAATGGGTCGCTGATGATAGCAAATTTATTAGTGTGATTTAAAATATTGGACATGGCATTTTTCCATGCATGATCATTTGTAATATGCAACAACACTTCCATGCATATTACTAAATCATAGTTTTCAAAATGTAGGATTAAATTTTCTTGTCCAACATCTGCAAGTGTAAACTGTATATTGCTATTGTTTTCATACTTTTCTTGCAAATGATTAATTGCAGATTTACTAATATCTATACCTAGATAAATAGCATTTGGGTAGAGAGTGGTTAAGATATTAGTCCAAAAGCCAGTCCCACAGCCAATTTCTAAAATAGATAATGGTGCAGAAGTATAAATTGTTTGTAAGGTAGCAATAGTTTGTTCTGCTGCTAATTGATACCTTGCTTTATTAAAAGCTTCTGTCCATTGAGGCCATCCAACTTCCTTGAGGCTCATTTCTTTACCTACTAAGCTATTCCAATATTCTTTATTGTTGTAGCTCATGCCAATGTTGTTTGATATTTTTGATGTAATTCCAATCAGGCAAAAATAAGGCTTTCCAATTTATTTGATAGGTGATAGAAAAGTGAGAATACAAAAAAATACAATTGCCTAAATACGAAATTGCGGAAGCAAAAGCTGCGCCATAATATCCGTATTTAGGAATTAAAATTGCATTTAAAATTAAACATAAAATTAAACCAATAATGCTACCATTCAAATTTACAACTAACTGCCGTTTACTGGCATTAAATGTACTTATAATTAACGCACTAGCTATTGGAATTGCTCCAAGTAGTAAAATACCTAATAGTTTCGAACTTTCAGAAAATGCGGTGCCAAATAAAAATGGTATAACAACATAGCTAATCCCCCATGCAACAGTAAATAAAATAAGGCATGCCCAAAAAGTAATTGCATTAATATTTATAATGAAAATAATAGTTTTTGTATTGTCAAGCAATTGATTAAATTTTGTGTAAAGCACATTGCTAAATTGGTTTGGTAAAATCCATAACATCTGCACAAATAAAACGGCAATTGAATACACACCAACAATTGCGGAGGTTTGATAATGTTGTAAAAACCATAGGTCCATTCTATAGCTTAATATTTGAACAATATTACATAAAAATGCAAGAGCACTAAATGCAAATAATTGCTTACTCAATAACTTATTCCAACTTAAATTATAGAAAGATATTTCAAGTTGTCTAGCACTGTAAAAAAGTAGCATAATGACTTGCAGTGTATTTAAAAAAACTATACAATAGACAATGTAGGTAGTGACGACCAAGGGATTCGTTATATTAGCCAACGTAACTGCATACAATCCGCATAATAATATTAATAAATTAGCAAGCTGCAATTGCAAGGGGAAAATAAAATTATCCTTTGCATTTAATAAAGCAGATAAGTTTAAGTTTAATATAGTAAAAATAACATGTGTGGCAAACATAATTAATATACTATAAGTGTTTGCAAATGGAGTGATTGTATATTGTACGCCGCAATAATAAGCAATAGTAATAGCTATACATAAAATTAAAATAGATACAAGTAAAGCTGCTAGTATATTTGAAAATGCTTGTTGAGGAGTCATTTTTTTACTAGCTACAAAATGTACGATTGCACTACCTAAACTAAAGCTAAAAAAAGTGGTTGCAATTGCTACAGCATTATTATAAATAGCTATGTCTCCTCTGCCATTTGGGCCAATTAATCGTGTAATAACTATTGTGGCAATAAAATTGAGTAATGTAATTCCAATTTGATAAAAAAAGGATGAACTTATATTTTTTGCAATACTCAATGTAGAATAATAAATATGATTAAATGATGCTCAGTAAATACTCGCCATATCCACTTTTACGTAATGGTTCTGCAATAGTTCTTAAATGTTCTTCTGTAATAAAGCCCATTCTATATGCTATTTCTTCGGGGCAACCTACTTTCATGCCCTGACGACTTTCTATTACTTGTATAAATTGGCTTGCTTGCATCATACTATCAAATGTTCCTGTATCTAACCAAGCAGTGCCGCGATTCATTACAGCTACTTTTAGGCTGTTGGTTTCTAGATATACTCTATTTACATCCGTAATTTCATATTCGCCTCTAGCGCTTGGTGCAATATTTTTTGCAATTTCTACTACACTATTATCATAAAAATACAAGCCAGGAACAGCGTAATTACTTTTTGGGGTTGAAGGTTTTTCTTCTATGCTTTTTGCATTAAAATTTTCATCAAACTCTACAACACCATATCTTTCAGGGTCTGTAACTTGATAGGCAAATACCACACCGCCATCTGGGTTAGCTGCACCTTGCAATACTTTACTAAATCCGCTACCGTAAAAAATATTATCGCCTAATACCAAACAAACTTTATCATCTCCAATAAATTCTGCGCCTAATACAAAAGCTTGTGCCAAACCATTTGGTACTTCTTGTACTTTGTAAGAAAATTTTACTCCCCATTGGGTGCCAGCGCCTAAAAGTTTCTCGAAATGAGGTAAGTCTGTAGGCGTACTAATAATTAGTATTTCTGTAATACCTGCAAGCATTAATGTTGAAATTGGATAGTAAATCATTGGTTTATCATAAATAGGCATAAGTTGTTTGCTTACAGCCATAGTAATTGGATATAATCTTGTGCCACTTCCTCCTGCTAATACAATTCCTTTCATTTCTCTATTCTTGTATTTTAATTGGTAAATATACTATTTTGTATTTTATTATTAGCAGTCATTTTTTATTGTTTGGGTTAGATAGATACCTAATTTTTTTTGAGTAGTTTATTCAATCCTGCAAAAAACTTACCTTTACCCACATGAATGAAAATCGTACAGAAATAGCTAGTCTTGGTGAGTTTGGATTAATTGAGCAACTTACAAAAAACACTCTACTTCACAATGCCACAAGTGTGTTAGGTATTGGAGATGATGCTGCTATTATAGATCCAATGGGCAAACATATTGTAGTAAGTTCAGATATGCTGGTAGAAGGGGTGCATTTTGATTTAGCCTATATGCCATTGCATTATTTAGGGCATAAAAGCGTGATTGTAAATTTGAGTGATATTTATGCAATGATGGCTACCCCTACCCAAATTACGGTTAGTATTGCCATTAGTAATCGATTTAGTGTGGAAGCATTAGAAGATTTATATGCAGGTATTCAGCAAGCTTGCGACGAATATCATGTAGATTTAATTGGAGGCGATACTACATCTTCGCCAAAAGGCTTAGTAATAAGTATTACTGCAATTGGCGAAGTAGCAGCAGATAAATATGTAGCTAGAAGTGGTGCAAAAGAAAATGATTTGATATGTGTATCTGGAGATTTAGGAGGTGCGTATTTAGGATTGTTACTGTTAGAAAGAGAGAAAAAAGTATTTATGGAACATCCAACATTACAACCAGAGTTGGGTAATAATCAATATATTATCAGAAGACTTTTAAGGCCAGAAGCTCGAAAAGATATTGTAGCAGATTTGCAAGAAAAAAATGTGCAGCCAAGTGCAATGATAGATGTGAGTGATGGGCTAAGTAGCGAAATAATGCATATTTGCAAAGCAAGTAATATTGGGTGTGTTATTTACGAAGATAAAATACCAATACATGCAGATGCAAAAACAGTAGCGGTAGATATGTTTAATTTAGATTACAATACGGCTACATTAAATGGTGGAGAAGATTACGAATTACTATTTACTATTCCACAAGCAGATTACGATAAAATAAAACATCACCCAGATATTAGCGTTATTGGCTATTGTACAGCACCAGAATTGGGTAAAAAATTAGTTACAAAATCTAATGTGCAACATGATTTAGTTGCACAAGGTTGGGTGCATAAAATATAAGATTTACTGTTTTTGAAATCTACTATACCAAACCTTATCACCGTTTGTAATTTGTAAAATATAATCACCAACATTTAAATGGCTAATATTTATTTGATTAGATTGTGAATTTTGTGTAGAATGTTGTACTAGTTGCCCCTTGGTATTGTAAATCAAAATTTCTAAATTGTTATTAAATAATTTACTATTTTCTATAGTAATAAAATCAGCACAAGGGTTTGGATAAATACTGATGAAATGATTAGATTTTAAATTTTTTATACCTAAAGGAAATTGATTGTAATAATAAAATGATTGTAAATTATTTACATATTGCGCGCCAGTTTTATCTTGCAATAAATAGTAAATATTATTTTGTTTGGCATCGTAATTGTAGCTTGATTTTTGCACTTCTATCAAACCACTTCCGCCATTTTTTGCATGTGTAATAGTGGATATTTTTTTAAAGCTAGTATAAGTATATGCAGCACTGGAGTCTGCAACCCAGTTGTTTAAATCAGGTTTAGAAACCACAAAATCTAAAACCGTAGTATCTGCATTATAATTGTATTCATATTTTCTATAATTAAACCACAAGTTACTTGAATCACTATTAGATACAATAACACTTGCCACTTTTAATGTATTGGCATCATAGGTATAATCTGATTTTGTATCATTCATTAGAAATGTATCTTTTTTTGTGACAGAGGTATATACCAAGTTATTACTATTATAATAGTTTGTAATTGTTTTTTTATACTGCCATGCAGTTGAAGCAGTATTCCAATTAAACTCTTGGTAGGTATTCAAAAGTCCTACACTATTCCAAGCATAAGTTTTTTTTACTGTAGGAATAAACGATGCTGAGCCTGCATCATAATTTGCAAATATTATTGTAGCTATAGAATCTTGACTATCATAAGCGTAAGTGTTTAGATTTTGATCTACCCATGTACCTTGGTAATATATTTTTGCATTTTCTGTTAGTACTTTATTAGTGCCAGAAAATGTTCTAATTATTTTTTGAGTGGGAGACCATGTACCACTGTTCCATACTTGTTTTTCGTATTCCAACTCATTATTGTTGATATCATAGGTGCTTACAAATTGACTAGCATTAACCCAAGTGCCATTAGTCCAATTTTGGCGCAAATATGTGGTTACATAACCGGCTACATTGTATGTAAATAAATTATTTTGTAATGGAGACCATGTTCCAGCATTATATATAATACTATATTTCTGGATAGAATCTTCATTGCCATTGTACTGCCAAATAATAGAGTCTATGCCTTGCCAAGCACCACTAAAGTATTGGTCTCTGCGTTGTGCTATTTTTTTTTGCGTAAAAGATGTAGCAAAAAAGTAAGTAGTGCACAAACAAGCAAGCAATATTATTTTTTTTGAAAAAGTAAAATGTTTATCCATATAGTTCAAAGTGTATTTGATGTTTTTTGTAGCCTAATGCTGTTAAATTCATTCTTGCTTCATCTATCATTGCTCGCCAGCCACATAACATAAATTCTGCGGCTGGTTTGTTTTGGCTTTGCAGTTTGTAAATATCATGCACATAGCCAGAAAGCCCATTCCACTCTTCGCGAGATAGGGTAGGCATATATTGAAAGCCTTGTAAATCTTTGCTTAGCTGTTGCATTTCTGCATGATAAAGCAAATCTTTTTTAGAGCGCACACCAAATAATAAATATAAATTTTGATGTGAAATATTACGGCTATATATATAATGCAGCATGCTTCGGAAAGGTGCAATACCTGTGCCTGTGCATATAAAAAATAAATCGTTTGGAATAATTTCTGGAATTACAAAATGTCCTTGGGGGCCTCTGAAATCTATTATGCTGCCAACACTTACCTGATTAAAAAGATACTCGGTGCCTAAGCCTCCTGGTAGTAATACCACAATCAATTCAAATTCATTAGTGCCAACTGGTGCGCTTGCTATGCTGTAGCTTTTTAGTCGTTTATTTTTCTTTTCGTGAATTGGTAAATCTAAAGTAATAAATTGCCCTGGCTTAAAATCAAATTCTTCGGCACCAACTACTCGTAAATAAAATCGCTTGGTATTATACGTTTCGTCGGTTATTTTTGTAACGACGGCTTGTTGCATTTCTAATAGCATAGCTTTTGTTTTTTTAAGATAGACGAAAAATATTTTTCACACCCTAAAAGTACAAATAATTGATAAAGAATTTGTCAGAATTAAGTAAAACTAATGGAAAGAAGGAAGGAGTCAAGTTATATTTCTATTTGACAAGTTGCTATTTATTACTGGTAAAAAGAAAATTTCTAATAGAATAACGACTTCCAATTTCCGACTGAAAACTTTTCTACCCCGGCATTCTGCTTACATACTTCTTGTACTCCGCTATCTGATCTTTAACGGTTTTATCTGTAGGTTTTGCAGCTACTGCTTTATTGAAATAATGTTTTGTACTTCTAAAATCTCTTTTCTCTGCGCTCATATTAGCTAGTTGCAAGTATACTCCAGCTTCTGTATCAGCATTTGGCAATCCTAATTCTAAAGATTTTTTAAAGTATTGGAAAGCTTCTTTTTTATTTCCTTTGCGCATAGCTATTGTACCAAGTTGCATATATGCGCCACCCTCTACATCTTTTTGTCCTTGGCTAGCAGCAAGCCCTTTACGGATATCTGCTTCGGCTTTATCCAGGTCTTGGTTTTCATCCAAAGAACCAAGTTGAGATTGCATCATGTAATAACCACTGCGGATAGGCTTGTACAACCAATCTGGTTTTTTTATGCTATTTAATAAAGCTTGTGCACCTTCTACATCGCCGTCTTCCATGTGTTTTTGAATCAAACTCATTGGGCCAATCATGTAATGTGCTACCACCATTAAAATAGCTGTAACAAACAAAATCCATGTCCACCAAGCTGCATGCTTTACGGTAAATGTAAATATAATGCCTAAAATAATGATGCCTATTGCTATCGGAATTCTATTGAATACTATCAGTCTTCTCCAATTCATGATTGATGATTTATTATTTTTTTAAAGTGTGCAAAGATAATGTAATAAGTCCATTTTTGTTGGTATAAAAAAAGCAAGAAAACTCTTGCTTTTACTTGTTGAAAAATTTATTAAAATTATAATTTTCTTAAAACTATACTGCAGTTGCTGCTAGAATGATGGAATGTATCTCTAGCCACCAACCAAATATTGATAAACTCTTTTGATTCGGTTTGCGTGCCAGTGCCAGAAATATAAAGGCTATCTGCAAAGCGCTGTGGTGCAAAATTTACAGTAGTTTTATTTGGGCTAAGTGTGCCTTGTAAATTTACATTTGGTGCGAAGCTAGATATGTTATTTACCAAAATACCATCGCCACGATTAATTACTGGACTAATTGTAACGTTGTATGCATTACCAGAAGCACATGCATCATTTGCACTATAATTACCAGTGTAGCGGTCATTCCATTTGCTATTGCAATCGGTGCCTTCGAACCCAGCAGGGCAGTGGCAAGTGCCATCTAAGCAAGTGCCGCCATTGTAACACACTACATTTTTGCATGCTTGTATATTGGTACCATTGATAATTAAATCAGAATTTTTGGTGCAACCAACCATTGCTACGATGCAAAAAATAAATATGGTAAGGCTTGCAGTAATAGAAGCTATTCGAATTTGTTTCATATTGGAATGTAAGTTAAATGAAAAATCCTAAAACCGCAAGGCTTCAGGATTATTTTCTTTATTTTTTATTTAAAATGGAAATTAATTAGCCGCGTCGTGCTTAAATTTATCCATTCCTTTGTCTTCTCTTTTGGTAAATAATGCTGCCCAATGCGCTACCAAAGCCAGAGCCCAAGCGCTAGTCATCCAAATATGTACAGGATATTTGAATCCATCAGCAGGAGTTTCTTTTTTGCTCCACAAAAACCATAAAACTGCGTTAATTACAATAAATGCAAGAATATGCATCCATAAAAGGCTTTTTTGTTTTGCGGTAGGTGCTATTTTAGCTAATTCCATAGTAAACTTGTTTATTGCTGCGAAAATAATAGATTTGTTGCGAATAGTCAAATGATTTTGGTGGTGAAAATATTAGTCAGATATTATTATTTTTTATAAACTAATTCATACTTACAATTATATCTTATTACTCCTTCGGCTTCGGTGGCTTCTTTCCTCCAAAATCCGATTTGAATTTACTATTATTTTGCGGTTTGCCACTTGATTCTCCAACAGGTTTAGGCGCTGCAACATTTGGATTAGCAGCTGGCTTTGGTGCTAAAATTTGTGGTGCAGCTTTTGGCGCAGCATTATTTTCTGCATTGCCTACAGGCCTAGGTCCTTTATGTTGGTTTGGATTAGGCTTTTGATTTGGTGGTCTATTCCCTTGCGGTTTATTATTAGCATTGCTTTGTGGCTTATTTTGCTTAGGTGCTTGTACCGTTGGTTTAGCGCCTACACTACCATCAGCATTTACTACCAATGGACCATTGTTGGCAGGTTTATTGGCATTACCTTCTGGCCTTGGGCCACGGTTTGCATTATTATTAGGGTTTGGTTTTTTATTGCCTTGATTGTTGTTTCTGCTCTTACTTTTTCTATCTGCCTTTTCTAAACTTTTTAGGCTAATTGCACCTACTAAATCTACATAAGCCTCCTCTGCTACAACCCCTTTTTTCAATTCTAGCTCTACAGCGCCAAGGTCTTCTGGCTTTTCGCCTTTGGCATTTAATGCTTTTATTTCTTTAACGCGGTCTATGCTTAATGGATATTGCTTATTGCTACCAGCAAGGGTATACCACATTACCATTTTAAAAATATCTTTCTTTTGCAAGTAAGCCATTCCTTTGGCTAGCTCTAGCTTATCTGCATTATCTGGAAAACCTTTTAGGGCATCCATATAGGTATCTAACTCATAATTCAAGCAGCATTTCAATCTGCCACACTGCCCACTTAATTTGGTTTGATTGATAGACAAATTTTGATAACGAGC
>Ga0304730_1002074_pt1 | contig 14626 bp, 21 predicted proteins | sample M_130628_MF_Meta_FD_190474 | JGI IMG/M metagenome (GOLD analysis project Ga0304730, IMG submission 190474) | Freshwater microbial communities from Lake Montjoie, Canada to study carbon cycling - M_130628_MF_MetaG (v2) (version 2) | ecosystem: Environmental > Aquatic > Freshwater > Lake | place...
GATTAATTAAGCTTGGCTTGGGTTAGCAGAACCATCGCTGTCTTTTACAATATATCTTATAGTCAAGACACCAGCACCAGAGGTGGCGGTGACGTTAGCCTGTGTAAATGTAATGATTGCATCGCCTGTACCTACGTTGTTACACAGCACAGCGCCAGCAGCGTTGTTATTGCCAAGCAGCAAGTTAACAATACCTGTATTTGTGAATACGCTTCCGTTTGCGGCTGTGTTAATGGCTGTACCATTTACAAACAAAGCATATGTAGGAGTGGTGGTTGCATAAGCAACAGTGGTGTTAAACGCCGCAGAAAGAATCTGTGAGCCTGCTGGAATCGTAAAAGCAACCGTAGCCGCCGTAATGTCCGTGTACAAAATGGCTTTGGACTGAGAAACAACTGTCGCGCCCAGATTGCGAATGGTGCCAGCAGTAGTGCCAGTTGTGTTTTTAACAGTGCCCAACAACCAAGGGCCTAAATGCGTTGCGAATCCCATAAGAATATCTCCATGCGTTATGGCGTATCAATCTGCATGAGGTCAGCCGGACCTGTTTGATACACCGAAAGATTCCGGTTAGTTAAATATACACCAAAAGAAAAGGGAGCACAAGGCTCCCTTCTCAGTCTTTCTTAGGACGAACCGGGTGAACCGAACATTCCTAATGGGTCAGACCAGCCGAACGAATAACGCTCGCGTGCCTTGTAGCGCACGTTGCCAGTATCGAAGTCACCGTCCATGCTGTTTTGCAGCGGAGTACGGATAAAGTGCTTCAAGCCGTTAGGCACATCAGTAGTCAAATACCAACCGCTTGTATCGGTCAAATAGTTGTTAACTGTGTAGCCTTCAGGGATTGAACCATTGTTCTTCAATGCGTTGACATCGTTGTCAGTAGTGCCAACACGGAGGCTGGTTTCTAACAAACGAGTAGCAACGAACTGGAGTGCTGGTGGAATAATCAACTTCTTAGGCTTTGCAGCAATCAATAGACCACGCTCATCAGTCCAAGCTGCGATTTGAATAACGGCGGCTTCAAGGGAAGTCTCGTTCAAATCAGCCGCTGTAGCTGGGCGATTACTATTAACGCCACCACCAGTCAAAGGATGAGAAGTGCTGAACAAAGAAACGCCATCACCACCGACATAAGCCGAGGAGAAACCGTTGTTCAATACTGAGGCAGCTTTGATTTGCTTGGTGTAAGCCATAGCACGAGCCAAACCTTTGGTATAGCGGGCTGACAAAGAATCGTAGAGGTTATCTTCGATAGCTTCTTCAGTGATCGCAAAGCCCAAGGCGATGGTTTCGTGGTTGTAGCGAGTTGTAAATGCCTCTTGTGCATTGTCATAAGCGATGGCAGAACCCTCGTTTTTGACTGGTGCAGCAGAGAAGCCAGACAGTTTGGTCTCTTCTTCGAACGAACGCTCAGAAGTTTCTGTTTCGTAAATCTCTTTATGCTGTTCGCCGTAGCGTGCATACTCAAGACCGAACAAAGCATTAAGACCCGGAAGGAGTTCCTTCAGTAGTTGTGCGCGTGAAATAGCCATGATTTAGCTCCTTATGCACCAGTGGCAGAATAGTAACCATGTAAACCTTGGTTTAACTTAACCAAGACTTCAGGAAACTGGGTGAACACAATAGTGGATGAGCTAGGAATAGCTGTAACACTGCCGGGGACTGCAATCGCAGCGTTAATCGTAACTGACGTGTCAGCGGCTGCCGCAGCGGTAGTTACAAAAGAACCTGTTTGAATGATTTGCCCATTTGCTGCAACGTAGGCTACATCTGTTCCAACAGGGATTGCGATAGGCAAGCCAGAACCAGTTAAGGTAATAGTTGTAGAAGATGAAGAACCAGTAGCAGATGTAGTAATAGCAGACTCTTGTACCAAGCCAACCAAACGCAAAGGTAAGGTGGTTGTTACAGGGGTAGCTGAAGGAGCTAAAACTGCGTTAGCAGAATTACCAGTGGTTGTGCTACCCGTATTGTTAATAGCAGATAGGTTAGTACCAATCATAGCCATAGCAGCGGAAGCAACAGCAGTAGTAGCGGAACATACAACAGCCTTGAACACAGCATCAGGATCATCCAATACATAGGCTTGGCAGTCACCTGCGAGGGTACTTGCGGGCCAGTATTGAGCGAATTGCTTTTGCTTGTTTAGCGGGTTTGTATAAGTACACCCCAAGAAAATACCAACCGTTTGGTTTAAACCAGTGCCAGTAGAAACTGAGGCACGAGTTACATTACCACGCGATAGTACGACGAAATCACCGTAAAAGATGTTGGTCGCATAACCGTACTGGATAGGGTACATACGGGTAGAACCCGCAAATACTTGACCACCAATTAGGTTCTGCGGCAACAGCCCGTAAGGCGCGTTGACAGCGGGATAAGCCATTTAAGACTCCTTTAAAAAGTTAAGAACCAGAACCAAACGTCACTTTTGTCGATTTCTCAGAGAACTTCGACATCCGTGGATCGTTGTCTTTCATAAAATTGTTATCTACAGATTCCATTGTTGCTTTATTGATTCCCGCGAAGTGTGCATCGCGTTGTACCAAAAACTCCGACGGAATACTACAGAGAACCAAACCTCCCACCTCAATGTTGCCTTTAAAGCGACCTTCAGCAGAAGCGTGCATCATCATTTCAGGATAGTCTTCCGCTTTCACGGGTTCATACCCTTCTCTTAACTTACTAGAGACGTTTTGTACGTCAGATTGTCCTCCCATACTGGTTCTTACCCAGCGGTGAGAAATACCCGGACGCGGATTAGGTGACGGTAGGGTTTCGGGAGCCTGCCACGAAGTGGGACGTTGCATTTCTACACGCGTTACTGTTGTGTCTAACTCACGAGCCAAACGATTTTGTGCCTTATCGGCAGTTTTTACCTGTTCCATATTTAACCTCTTTTAAGTTTTGCAACCTGCTTCGCATATTCTTCTATTGGGACCCCAAGTCTACGAGCTACCTCGGCTTCGGATGCCTTTAGTTTTATACGATTAGGCGGAGTACTACGTGAGGCCGGAGCCACAACACTAGTAAATTTTTGTGCACGGCGTGGGGGTTCATCATCCTCATCAACCGGTTCTGATACTCTTTTCTTTGGAGGCGGTGTATCTTCCTCATAGCTCTCAGCATCTTCAAAATGCTCAGGAAATCTTTTGCGCATCGTTTTATCGATGGTTTTGAAGTACTCTTCAGTACCAACATAGTCCGCACCATACTCTTTAGCGAGTTTCTTGTCAAGCCCCATCGCTGACATAGTCATCTCTTCATCAACTCCCCACCAATCGCTGTTGGATTTAACCCACTTTTGAGTGCGGGGGCTGAGTGAAGGATTCTCTTGTTTAGCAGGTGTGTATTCCTTTTCTTCTACTTCAATTGGCCTCAACCCTTGGGCTTTATCCAACCTTAAAGTAGCGTGAGCAATTTCTGCTTGGGCATCAGCAATAGAGTCAACATCGCCAGCCTCATACGCCTCTTTGTACTTTTTCTTGGCATTTGCCAATTCCATGTCCGCAGAAGATTGAGATTGCTCAATGAATGCTTTACTACCAGTTGATAGTTGCTGTTGAAGACGTTTGTTTTCTTCAAACACTTGTTTTGCAAAGGTTTCTGCCGCTTCGCGTTCGCGAAAGGCTTCTTCTTTTGCTCGGCGCTCATCGTGGTAACCACGGGTGAACTTCTTGATACGCGCCTGAACCTTCTCGTCGTACGAAGATAACTCGTCCTCCGTTGGGTCTTCAACCGGCTCTTTCATCGGCTTGCGACGTCGGTCTTCCGGTGGGGTATCGTCTTCAATTTCTACTTCAAACTTATTGTCTTCAGCAGCAATATCATCCTTATCAGGATCGGGTAGTTCAAATACATCTTTCATAATTTACTCCTTATGCAGCGCGGGTAATTCCACGCGGATCTTCAACAACGGCCTCTACTGAGGTATCCGCAATTAAGCGAAACTCACGACCGTGAATCTTCAGGCGGGTGCCTGAATTAGGGCGGACGATAACAAAATCGCCAACTTTGCAGCTAGGTCCGTTCGGAAAACGGGTAGCGTCTTTATAGCAATCAGGCCCTACCTTTACTACAAACAGTACTGGGGTCAGCACTTCTTCGTAGTACATAGATTTACTGGACTTGACGATACCAACATCACTATCTGCATACTCCTCTATCGCTTCGGGAACGACAGTCAGCATGTAATAGGTAGATGGATCAGGCAACTGTTTTGCTTTCTCTTCGTCGGTTGCGTTAAGCACCTTGGAAAGGTCTACAGCGGAAACATCAAACTCACTCATCGGCATACTCCATTTTCTGCACAAGGTCTCTGACAAGTTGTTCTGCATGAGTCAGACCCCGGATGACCCCGCAGACATGCCGATACTCGGCAAAGTCTTTTGCACCTCCTCCAGCGAGGAAGGTAACTTGATCGCCACGGAGCTTGTCAATCTCCTTAGCTAAGTATTGAAACGCTTGATTACTCATCTATCCCCTTTCTTAGGAGACTGTTTCTGTGAGTTGCGCTGCGCCATCTGCACAGCCATCTGTGCTTTATGCTTAGCGGCATCTACACCTATACGCATACCATCGGTCTGCTGTTGCCTATCTAACTGGTCTCGTTTACCTGCTGCTGTAGCACTGACCTGCATTGCGGCAATCTCTTTCTGAGACTCAATACGCTGCCGCTCAATTTCTAATTGATCTGCTTTAGATGCGGCATCAATTTGCTGCTTCTGCTGTTTAAGCTGCAACTCACCTTGCTTAATCTGCAACTCTTGCATCTGCATCTGAACAACTGGGTCTTGCATCTGTTGTTGAGCCTGTTGTTGGGCGGCCTGTTGTTGATCACGTTGAAAAATTTGCTGTGATGCTTTGGCTGCCGCCACAGCAATCTGGTCTGCCATCTCTGGAGCCATGTGTTTGTTTTGCTCTTCTCCGGGAAGCGGAGCACCAATCATCTCTTCAATTTGACGGCGGTACTCTAGAGCTACGTGCTCGTTAATGTGCGCCATAGCTGCTGCCATGATTGCCTGAGCCTGCGGATTCATCTGCATTATTTGCTGAATCTTGGGGTTCTGTATTGCAGACATGTGAGTCTGTATGTGCGCTTGGTGATTTTGCTCAATAAACGCTTTAACAGGCTTACCAGTAAGCAAGTTCTGGTTCTCTTGTACTGGGTCTGTAGGTACTGCGTCTTCCTCGGTTTTAACGAGTTTTTCGCCATTTTTTACACCTAAAACTTCAATCATTTGGCGGTGTAGAAGTGCCATGTCATACAGTTGTGGTGCTGTCTGGGCAAGTTGTAAAACAGCCTGATATGTAACGATTTTTTGCGCCATTGTCGCGGCGTTTGGGTCGCTAACAGGAATCACATCTGTAGAGTCGTAGTCGGACTTCTTAGCCTTACGACCTGCGTCTTCTGGCTCGTAGTCATACTCTTCTGGTGTGTAATCTGCAATGATGATTTTGAGTAACTTAAACTCTTGTTTCATCGCGTAGTGCAATCGGGCTTGGACCGCCGTCATTACCTTCAGTGTGCGCTCCAACAGAGCGAGTGTTGTGCCTACTGGGGCATTTGCACTCATATCACTGACGTTCATGTCCCCACTAGATGCAAACGCGCGGCCCTCAGTCACGATCTGCTGGAACAACTGCATCAATACTTGGCTTGGCTCCTTGTACGGAAGCGGTAAGATGTTGTCACGGATACTGCCAGACGGAACGTCTACATCCCTGAATTCTCCAGGTTGAATCGGCGTGTCATCACCCTTAATGCGAAGTCCACGCGACTTAAGACCTCCGGGGAGATTTGACAAGGTCCCTGCATCGACAAGCTGTCGGATGAGCATGGTTGCTGATTTCGCGTAGCCTCCGATAAGGTGGATAAGACCATAACCATAGAAGCCAAAACCGGGGATGTATTGGTAGTGGACAAAGTGCTGTCGCTTTGTGTGGAGGACGTCGTCTTCATACCAATTTCTCCTGATAGCGAGGATAGTGCGTGATGTCTTCTCTATGGTAACAACATACGGCAGGGCGATACCTGTGGCACGCCCTTTTTTATCTTCATGTTCAAACCCTTTGAGGTCCAAGTTGACGTGCATCTCGAGGATACGGAAGCGATCATCCTGCGTCGCAGACATCCCTGTCTCTTCGGCTTTCTGCTTCTCAATATCGTCTAACTCATAGCCCGGCTCACCTAAATCAACGTCGGCGTAGAACCCAGCCTCTTGTAACTTAACAACTTCGTTCTCCGTCTTGCGCATTACGTGCGTAACCCGCTCAGCGTCCTCAACACTAGAAGCGCCATATGGAACTACGATATCTTCTGCTGGAATAAACACAGCAACTTGGCGACCCTTGTTTGGATCGAAGTAAACTTTTTTGAACGCGCTGCCTGCGAGTGGCAGTGACCACAACATCTTCTCATGCTCCGGACGGTACTCAGTCATCACATCTGTTAACTGATAGTTCATGTCCTCGCGCACGCGTGCGGCGGCTTCTTCTTTAAGTAAATTGATAGCGCCAACAATCTGCGTCTTCACAGGACCCATCGCTGGAAATGTTTCCATCATTGCTTCAGACTGAAATCTAACAACGCTTTCGGTCAACATGGGGTGAAACACACCACAAGCGCCCTGCCAAGGTTCGGTGCGCTCTTCGTAGTTCAGACCTAGTAGTTTTAAACCATCTACATACGTCTTGATCCAATCTTTGCGATCCATCGTGTCTTTATCAAAATCTTCTACTAACTCTTCCGCTAAGCCAGACAAATCCCCGTTGTCCATGTAATCAGCCAAGTTAGCGTCAAAAGTTTCTGCTGTTTCTTTCTCGGGCTTGAGTTGGATTTCTATATCGCCTAGCCCAATATTTACTTCATCTGGGTTCTCAATCTCGATCTCCAATTCAGGACCCATGTCTTCTGTAGGTAGCCCCATAGGTGCTTGGTATAAACCTCTGTCCATCATGCCTGTTGCCATATCGTGTCCTTATACTGTGTAGTACCGCTCAGAAGCGCGGCGACCTTTGAAATAAACTATGTCATCCGGCTCATCGCTCGGTAAACGTAAAAATCCACCCTGTCTAAACCTCATTAGCGCTAGCGTCGTTGAGTCAACCAAGTCATCATGCTCGCCTGACGGGAATGACGCAATCTCATCAACGAGCTCTTCAGCCCATCTAGTGCGTGGGACCCACACTTTGCCAGAGGCGATTATGTCACTGACTGAATTCAAACGGGCAAACTTATCTTGACCTTTACCCGGCGTGTATTCACTAACTGGAATGCCCATCGCACGTAAGTCATAGATCAGCGGCGCACCTGACGCTTTCTTCTCTACTATTAAAGTGTCTGGCTCGTACTCGTTGTACTCTCGTAGCACATCTCTCTTTAGTTCTGGAAACTCAACTCGCTTCTTATATGTGTTCAACAAGATCAGATATTTCTGGTTGTCCTTGTGGTGCGTAAATACGCCCCAAGTAGTCCCAGCACTATAGTCAGCCCTATTGTTCTTCTCAAACGCAGTATCCCAAGACTGAAGTATGTACTCACATTCAGGGGGATTGTCTTCCTCCCACCATTGCCACCAGTCGCGTTTAATAATAGCGCTCTCGTTACCTACAGGATTCTGCTGGTACTGAGCCTGCCACTTGCTATTGGGCAATTCTTCCCGTAGGGCTTCTAACTCCACTAAAGACCAAAAGCTAGGCCATAAGGGTTTACCACTAGGCAGAATCGCCGGAAACTCAATCACTTCCCATCCCTCGCCGCCTCGTTGGGCGTCGGCCTTGAGCACTTGGCCTGTCAGGTCGCGTTGAGACCAGCGAGTCATCACTATAACAATAGAGCCACCCGGCTGTAGACGTTGTCTTGGACCAGACGTATACCACTCATACACCTTATCGTAGATTTCTGGGCTCGTAGCAGCAAGTGCGGCCTCTTGTTCTGAGTGTGGGTCATCTATTATTAGTATGTCCGCACCTTTTCCAGTGACTGCGCCCCCTACACCAATAGCAAAATAGTCACCTCGATGGTTTGTGTTCCATCTACCAGCCGCTTTACTGTCCGCTTGCAGCCCAACACCCGGAAAAGTCTCTGAAAATACGTCGGAATCCACCAAGTTACGTACTTTTCGACCAAAACCGACCGCAAGTTCTGCAGTGTGTGATGTTTGAATGATTTTTTTCTCTGGAAAGTTGCCTAAAAACCATGCTGGAAGCAAATATGACGCAAATTCTGACTTTGTATGGCGTGGAGGCATGTTAATAATGAGCCTTTTGCACTCTCCACGGGCTACACGCTCAAAAGCATTAGCCATTCTCTTGTGATGTGCCCCTTCAATGAAGTGGGGCCACACTTTTTTCACAAAAGTCATGAACGATTGACGCGATTCTTCGCGTTCTTTCAGTATTTCATGCTCTTCTACCGACGCATAGAGGTCTCTAGCCTCCGCCTCAGACATATTAGGTATTCTTTGCAGTAGTTTTTTAAGCTCAGCGGACGTCATCTTCTCTTTCTTTGGCTTTTTCCGCTGCCGCCTTCAAACTTTGCGTTCTACTTTCTTCTCTCTCGCGTGCCAAAGCGTCTAACTCAACGTCTACTTCGTCTACAGCTTCTTCTATAACCTCAATTCCTAACTCTTGGGCTAGTTTTGGAGTCACATCTTGTACGTCTGGCCCGAGAAGTCGTGAGATTTTCTCTTGTAGCACCTGTTTAATGTCTCCGCTAGAACGATGAGTAATTGTTACTTCGGATTTTTCTGTAAAAGCACCAACATCACTCATTTTGCCGAACAACTCTAACGCTCTCAACTCTGTCTTGTCGTCTCCGCAGTCGGAGATTTCCAAAAGCTTATTCATTATGTATGTACGGGCTTGGGTCGCGTCGAGCACGATGCGTTTGTCGTACTCATTAAGGAGGGCCCCTAACTTAAGAGCTACGCTACCTTGGTATAGAGATGCGGGATTGGTTGCATTGGGGTCTTGCCCCTTCTTCTTTTTTACATCTACTTGTGTAAAAAGTTTGCGGGCTGCTTCCTCATCTTCTTCCGTCATCTCGAACGGCATACCTAATTCAAACATTAGCGATGCTGTGTCGGCAGCGACACGGGCATTTCCTTGCAGTGAGTCTGCTACTTCTTCTTGGAAGTTCTTTGGAAGCGGATGATCCGCAGTTGGCGTAATGTTCATAGGAGGAAAAGGGGCACTCCGGTTGTTTGGTGTTGGTGGGCTGTATCCATATCAGCCTCTACCGAGTGGTTACGGCTCCGAGATATTGATTCACCAACGGACCCGAATATATCACAAAAAAAGGCCCCCAGTTACGGGGGCCAAGGAGGGAGTATGACAAATACAAAAAACACCGCCTGTTGAGCGGTGTAGAAATTATATAGGGGGGTGGGGTGTTTTGCAACTAGGTACCTTTGACGGGGGGTGTTTCTGGGGCGAAGTAATAATAAATGTAGTCTAGAAAAAATATACCCCCCGGGGGTGTACAAAAGTATTACATATGGGGGCCTCCAATTTCAAAGTTAGGTTTCCTTTGTGCATCACACAGTGTAATGGAGCCGTACCTCCCCTTTGCTGAAATTTGGGGGGGTGGGGGTCACTGGGTTACTGGGTGACCGTTCCTCATAGGGTTACTGGGTGCTGAAAACAAAAAAGCCTAGCGGATTAGGCTAGGCTTATATATAAGGCGCGACTGGCGCGCCGTGTGGTTACTGGTTAGTCGATCGTGTAGCTGATATCCGTGTACTCGTCTAGTATCTCAATCACTGCCTCCAGCTTCTCTATGTCCGTACACTTGGCTACTGCCTCGCGTGCCTCGGCGCGTTTGGCTTTGAGTTCCTCGCCGTGCGCCTTGTTCTCCTCACTGGTCTTTGCCTTGAGTACCGTCTCGAGTTCTTTCAGTTCCTTCTTGAGGTCGACTGTCTCGCCCGTTGGTCTTACTTCTTTCGCTGTCTTACCCTGAGCGATCGCCTTGGCGATCTTCTCATAGTTACTGGCGATTTGGTCTTTGAGCGTGTGGGCGGGTGTCTCCTCGTACTTCTCGAGTAACTGGGTCTTCTTGGCCTCGCGTTCCGTGGCTTTCTTCTCAGCGACTACATTGGTCGACTTAGGCTTTGTCAGCCCGAAAAACTCGTCAAGAGTACCCGCAAATCTTTTCCATGCTGTATCGGCTGAGTTGGCTTTGTTGTCTGGGTTGTTGTGTACGTACCCGTCTTTCCACTGGGTCGCGTACTCTGTCCACTCTTCAAAAGTGGGGTTCGTTCCAAGTGTCTCGGCTGATGCTGTTGCGATCTCCATCAGTTCGGCGCGGTTACGGGCGAAGCGTGCGCCTTGTTCGTATGCGTTCTCGCGGTTCGCGTGGGTGAGGGCGTGCACTGCTTGTGCTACTGGGGTTGCGTTTGTCATGGCGTTTTCTCCTTGAAAGTGCCGTTGATATCCTAGAAGCCTATCCCCTAGGACTGGCGTAAGTATGCCACTAACACTATACATTGTCAAGAGGTTTTTTATTAGGACAAACCCTAGTATGCTTTTTGTCCTAAGTTAGTGGGGACAAACTTACATCCAGTCAGCATGTCCAGTTTAGGGTAGGGATCGGTCATTTCAACGCGGTAGGCAAAAAAATGGGAGGGTTTTTAGCCCTCCCAAAAAGTTACTGGTTACGAAATTTCTATGTCGTAGTTCAGTTCATCAAGCACATCACTGGCGGCTTCAATGCGTGCCACATCTGTGCAAGCCTTAGCCAGTTGAAACAACCTGTTGCGCGCTGTTTTGAGTTCGTCCTTGGTGTCGGCTTCTTCCAGTTTGGTTCTTGCTTTTAGAATCGTTTCCAATTCTTTGAGCGTTGCCATTTTCTTGGTTGGGTTCTTTGCCTGTAATTCATACGCTTGGCGCAGGTTGTCGGTTAACTGGTGCGTTGGTATGCACTCATATTTTTTAGCCAGTTCTTCCGCCTTTTTAGCCCTCTCGTTTGATTTCTTAATACTGGCTTCCGTTTGCGCTTTTGGTGCCACGATACCGAATGACTCGTTAAGCCTACGGGCAAAGCGTGTGAATGCCTGATCTGCAGAGTTGCCCTTTGCCTGTGGTTTCTCGGTTGTATATCCGTTTACCCAATCGGTGCGATTTGTGATCCATGCTGTATAACTGGGTTCTGTGCCCAATTCCCGCGCATAAATCTCCATTGCCTGACTAGCGTCAATTTCCGATTTTGCAAACAATGCGCCTGACTTTGATGCCTGATTTTCCACGGCTTGCGCCACGATAGTTTTTTCCATTTGATTCTCCAATAGGAAAGTTAATCCAAGAAAGCCCTCTCTCCTGGTATCCTGATATGAACACGCTGTGCTTACATGAACCTTACAAAGCATACAGGTTTCAAAATGTTTAATAGGGAAACCCTGACAAATTGACAACCAGTCAGTTAGTCCAATGTTCTTTCAATTTTTTATAGGGATCGGTCATTTCAACGGGGTAGCGCACGCAATGTTCCGTATTTTGTTCTATTGTTCTGTGGTGCCAAAAAACAACGGAACAATACAAGTCGTTGATATATAAGGCTTTTTTGCCTATTGTTCTATTGTTCTATTGTTCTGTCGAAAAAAGCAAGTTTGAAAAAACGCAGTTCGAATGCCCCGCCCAGCAAGTGTAATACTATTGTATATTTCATTTGCCCCCTATATATATTTTTAAAGAACAATAGAACAATAGAACAATACAACAACAATACAACACAACATCTATATAAATCAACAACTTACGAGCGTTTCATAATGTTCTAAATTAACTTGATGGTTACAGAACATTAGGTACATTAGGTACAATAGGAACTATAGGATTAAAAAACAAGCAGAACAACAAGGACACCACTCCCTTTCAGAGTACAAACACTTGACATTGTATAGTTTTAGTGGTATAATGTGGCTCTGCCACAGCGCAGGGAGGTTGTTGCGTGCGAGCAGGTCGCACCCAGTCTCAGCGACAAACTTACATCATGTCAGTTTGTCCTTATCGGAGTCTTATATGCAAGTTCGTTCTTCTAACTCAGCCGTTGCTTCGCAACCCTTCAAACACAACCCAATGATCATTGCCTGTGATCGCTACTGGGAAGAAATCTATCGTGCCCCGCTTGACCAAATCAAAGGCATGGCTTATGGTGTGCGTGAGGACTATGAGTCTGGCTATCGTGGTATGAAGTCCAACTGGTGCACAAGCCCAGACAGCCGTAATGTTCACGGTTGGACTGTTGTTGCTTAATCAGGAAAGAAAGGGAATCAATATGAGATGCGTTAAATGTTTGACTAACGGAGTGGGGCGCATACGCGCCTCTTATGGTCACTTGCTATGCAAGCCATGCGGTGAAGAGCAAGCCCTGAAAGACAGATCAAAGTGGACTGTCCTACAAGAGTATTCAAAGGGTGGCTACCAGTTTGTCACACCGACTACAGCGCTGAGCGCCTTGCGCAATACGAATCAGAAATCAACGAGAGGGGACTTGGTATGAACGCACTTATTGTTTTCCAACACGGTGACTGGCACAAGGCGCAGGAGTTTGATACTCAAGCACAGGCAGATGCCTTTGTCCAAGGCTACCCAAGATTCGGGGGTGACTTGTCTAAGGCTATTCGTCAGGGGGATTGGCAGATCGTAGAGCAAAAAGACAAACTGACAAGCCGTCAGGTTGTCGCAGAGGAAGGACTTGTATGACATGGGGACAGACTGTTTGTTTTGTATTGTTCTTATATGTGTTTGTAATTACTTGGGTGGAGGGCTTTGATGATTAAGAAGGGAGACAACGCTGACTTGCTGTGCCAAGACTGCTATGTCCCATTGTTTCGTTGGTTCTTGTCGCGTGTGGATTGGGTGCGTATACTCAAGACGCAAGGCGACGAACCGCTACGAAAAGAAATAGAAACCGTAAAAACTGGAGAGACTAAATGATTGATAAAAGCAAAGGCAAGTGGATACACGAGAGCAACCGCAACATAAAGCGCATTTCTGCGTGGAGTGTCAATGTGGTGTGGAGTGACGGAACTGAGGAAGTCTTGACCGACATGCCCAACCATGTAGCCACAGAAGTTGACGCATGGCTGACTAGAGTTGAAGAAGATAACACCCCCGAGGAGGACACAGATGATTGAAGTATCTATAACTGAGATTGTGCTATTCGCATGGGCTTCCATTGCGACTGGTCTGTATCTTAAAACCAAACATGAAGAGAACATGGTGCGCAAACTGTTCATGCACCTGATCGAGAACGACGAGGCGCGTGAGGAGATGGTCAAGCAATTCAAACTGGCACAAGAAAGGGGTGATGTATGAAAGTATTAGTTGTATTTGAGTTCGAGAACATTGCTAATCCCGATAGCGAGGAAGCAACCACGAAGGTCGAAGAGATCACGGAAGCGTGCGAGACCATGCAAGTAGCGTTCGACGCCAATGCGTGTTGGGTGCAAGAAGTATTTGGGGGCGAGACAGACACCGCAGACTTTGCTTTGGTATCTGAGTATGCAGAGAAGCAACACGCGCTGGAACTAGAGGACTACGACCAGTTCAACCGTGACAACACCGACCCCATCACCAAGATCACAGGACAAACTGACAAACTGTAAGTTTGTCGCAACGGAGAAACAAATGCAAAAACCAAGACACGAAGTAACCATCAGCCTCAGTGTCACCGTAGCGGGTGACGATGTTGACTGGAAAGAAAACCTTGCGGGTGCAATCATGAACTTATCGTTCCATGTAGCAGACCTAGAAACAGTTGTCAGTAATGGGGCGATCTTCCCTATCGGTGAAAAGGGAGATGTAGATACAGGCACATTCAAGTTTCTCTTACATGGGTGCGTGAGCAAGGAAGTGCAAGACGAGATGCAAAACAGAAAGGAAATCAAATGCCAGTAAAACCAAACGACAAATGGGCGCGTGGTAACAACAATGCCTACTGCTTCATGGCAGACAACATACCCCGCCTAACAACATACCAAGAAGCATTGATTCACTTCAATGCTGTGAAACCATTTAGCAAGGGTGCAAGCAAGGGCAAGAAACCATTGGGTCTTAACCGCAGATACGACCGCACGCAGATACGCATGGGTGAGTATGTACCCGAACAGGAATACGAAACGCAATACATCAAAGAAGATCGCCCAATCATCATCAAGTACTACGAAAAAGACATTGCTACCTATCACTCGCATGGTGGGTTCACCTTCAGCACGGGTGGGTACGACTCCATATCAAATGTCCAAATCTTGCAAGAGTTGTTGGGTGTTGGTAAGTTTGCTAGGCGCAATGGCAAGGCTTATTACTTTGATGGTATCGGTCATGCCTACCTTATCGGGAACAAACTTTATGTTTCGTCGGACGGAACAGTAAGCACCGAGGACATGACTAACGAATCCCGCCAAGTGATCGCCAAGGAAGCATTCAAGGCAATCAAAGACCGCTTTGCTGTATTCACCGACTACGCCAAGATGGTTACCTCACTCACGCTAGGCGGAAAGGGAACTGGTGTGGACTTATGCCGTGGTGCGTACAAACCTGACCACTATCAACCAAGAAGCAGTAGATATCTTTTGGTCTCTGATACCAACGCATTGAACTGGAACAGGCAGATACAGGC
>Ga0304730_1002080_pt1 | contig 14585 bp, 17 predicted proteins | sample M_130628_MF_Meta_FD_190474 | JGI IMG/M metagenome (GOLD analysis project Ga0304730, IMG submission 190474) | Freshwater microbial communities from Lake Montjoie, Canada to study carbon cycling - M_130628_MF_MetaG (v2) (version 2) | ecosystem: Environmental > Aquatic > Freshwater > Lake | place...
CAAAGGCTTTAAATGCTAAGTGCAAATTATGTTACCCATATATTTTCTTTTAATCGATTATTCATATCTAACTAATTCTAAAATTCAATTGAATGGAATAAAGAATGAAATTTGAATTTAAAAATACAGTAAATTGATTAGTTAATTTAGTATAATTATAACTTTTGTATTATTCATATTCTTAGTTTTTAATTTTTTATAAATATCTTGCATTCTAAATTTTAATATGCAAAAATATTTTAAACCTAATTATATAGCTACAATTGCATCTCTATTGCTTTTATTAAATAATAATTCCAAAGCACAATCCATCACCAAAATAGAGCCTCCAGATTGGTGGGTAGGTATGCAAAATGACACAGTGCAATTAATGGTATACGGTAAAGATTTAAAGGATATGCAATTTACTTTTCAGTATGAAGGCATAAAAATTTTAAAAATTGAGAATAAAGAAGATAACTATGCATTTATAGATTTATATATCCCAAAAGATGCAAAACCAAATATTATTTTCATCAAAGCAGACAAAGGCAAATACCATTCTGCAATTAGTTATAAGTTACACGCTAACGATCATTATCAACCCAAAGGATTTAATAATGCCGACTTAGTTTATTTAATAATGCCGGATAGATTTAGCAATGGTAATACGCAAAACGATAATGTAAAAGAAATGGAACAAAGCAATCGCAATCATCCTGGAGGTAGGCATGGTGGCGATTTACAAGGCATTGCCAATCATTTAGATTACATTCACTCATTAGGTGCTACCACAGTTTGGCTAACTCCTTTTCAAGAAATGAATGATGATAGATATAGTTATCATGGCTATGGAACTAGTAATTATTTCGAGGCAGATGCGAGATATACTAGTGGAAAAAAAGGTAGCGAAGAAAACAATAAACAATATAAAGATTTTACAGAAGCATGCCATCAAAAAAACTTAAAAGTAGTAATGGATGTGGTAACAAACCATATTGGCAATAAGCACGAGTGGCAAACACATTACCCAAGAATTAAAAATTGGGTGCATGATAGTATTATTAATCAATTCGACATGCCATCGCTTACAGATCCTTATGCAACAATTGCAGATCAAACGAATATGGAGAAAGGTTGGTTTGTACCTAGCATGCCAGACTTAAATCAAAGCAATCCGCGTGTGGCAAAATACTTGATACAAAACCATATTTGGTGGATTAAATATGCACATATCGATGGATTAAGATTAGATACCGAACCATTTAGCGAAAAACATTTTTTAACGCAATGGGCTTCTGCTTTGCAAAAAGAATTTCCAACTTTAAGCATCGTAGGCGAAGTATGGAGTGCGCACAACCAACCACCTATTGGCAACTATTGGCAACAATCTACTACTAACAAAGATGGCTACTCTAGCCAAATCGAACATATTATGGATATTCCATTGTGGGAAAATGCTACACAAGCATTTAAAAATAATGATGCCCAAAAATTGTATTATACATTGAGCCAGGATTTTGTATATGAGCATCCTGAGAAAAATTTTGGTATTCTTGGCAATCATGATATGGAGCGTTTTTTTACAACAGTAGATAGTAATGTTGCTAAATACAAATTGGGAATAATTTTTTTAGCCACTACTAATAGAATACCGCAATTGTATTATGGCGATGAATTTGGCATGACTGGCAAAAAAAATAAAGACGATGGATATGTGCGTGCTGATATGCCAGGAGGATGGGATGGAGATGCAAAAAATATTTTTAATGGTAATGGATTTGCAGAATCTGATAAAGAAATGGGCTTATTGCGATTTAATCAAGAAATATGGAATTGGCGAAAAAAACAAGCGGTTATACATAATGGAAGTATGAAACATTTCTATCCAAAGCAAGGTGTATATATCTACCAAAGAAGTTTAAATAATCAAAAAGTAATTGTGGTATTAAATTTAAAAAATGAAAAAATAATAATCAATCAAACAGACTATGCAGAAATTTTAAAAGGTCTTGCTGCAAATAATGTGCAATTTATTTCTGAAAATACAACCGTAAATGCAACTACAATAGATTTACCAGCCTATGGTTATATTATTTTGCAAAGCAATTAAAATAATAGAAAAAAAGCGAAACGATTTTAATACTATTGACATTGGTGTTTCAGGCTTCCAAATTACAACCTATAAAAATATAAGCCTCCTAAAACCTCAAATCTCAGCGCGAAGCTGAGACCTGAAGAAACTATAACCCATGAAAAAACGAGATAAATCCTTTTTGGGAAGGATGATTATTAATAATAATTGCGCGAAAATACTAAAATAATTTAGAATTAAACTATTTTTTTTCAATCATTTGATATTAATAATTTATTCCAATTAGCACTCAAGACCTTATATTTACTATATAATTTAAAAATATTATTAACAAAAGTCAACTATCTAATTGCAATGTTACGCCTAATTCTGCTTAATGATTCCGGGAAAATACCAAGATAGGAGGCAATATCTTTTTGGGAAATCCGTTGTACAAATATTGGAAACTCATTTAAAAATTTGATATACCTTTCTTCTGCAGATAAACTAATTAAATTAAATCTGTCTTTGTACAAAGCTACCATTCTGTTTTGCGACATTATTCTAAAATGAGATTCTAATTTTGGTATTTTTTTATATAACTCCTCCATGTCATCATAGTGGAAACAAAATAATTCTGCATCTTCTACGCATTCAATGGTAGATAAACTACCATGGCTAGTAACATAACTATTCAAATCTGTTATCCAAAAATCTTCGCAAGCAAAACTAATATTATGTTTTATACCTTCTTGGTCTGTAATATAGGTTTTAAATAATCCTTTATTAATGAACCCAATCTGGCGATTCACTTCCCCTATTTCAAAAAACTTATCGCGCTTTTTAAATTTTCTTACAATAATACAATTTGCTATAGCTTCTTCTTGTTCTTGTGTAAAAGAATAAATTTTAGTCAAATTTTTCAGTAATTTACTATAAGGCATTGGGTAAAAATACTTATTTTAATTTACTTTTACCAAAATGAAACAAGAAAATTCGGTAAGAATAGATGCCTATTTATGGGCTATTAGACTGTATAAAACAAGAACACAAGCCGCAAAAGCCATAGCAGATGGCAAAGTAAAATTAAATGGCGACAATGTAAAGCCATCTAGGATAGTGCATATTGGAGAAGTATATGGACTGCGTTCTTCCGAAAAAAGAATGACAATACAAGTAAGTGGTATTATTAATAAACGGGTAAAATACGCAGAAGCAATTTTAAATTACTTTGATGTAAGCACCGATGAAGATAAATTATTTAATACCAATAAACAGGAAAGTAGTTTTTATTTTGGCAAAGGCTACGAAAAAGTAGGCAGACCTACCAAGAAAAATGCTAGAGATTTAAATGATTTCTTTAGTGCAGATGATGATATAGATTAAGTTTATTCTGCCTTACCACTAAGCATAGGCACGAATAAAAAATTGCCAAATTGTTCTTCTTTTATGTCTGTTTCCGAAATTTTAGTGATGCGCTTCATGCGTTGCTGTCCATCTTCGTCTTCTGGAATTACCATATACCCTCCTATCTTTAATTGCGCTAATAACTTTGGTGGAAGCATTGGAGCACCGCAAGTAATAATTATTTTATCGAAAGGTGCAAAAGTTGGCAAGCCTTCAAATCCATCCCCAAAAAAATACTTTACTTTTTTATATTTATCTACAAATGGATTCGTTTTTTGAAATTTAGAATATAATTTTTTCTGCCTTTCTATCGTAAATACAAATGCATTCATTTCTGCCAATACACTACTCTGGTAACCACTACCCGTACCAATTTCTAAAATTTTTTCATACGGTTTTACTTCCAACAATTCTGTTTGAAAAGCTACAGTATATGGTTGCGAAATGGTTTGATTTTCGCCAATAGGGAAGCTTCTATCTTCGTAAGCAATATGGTCAAATGCAGGATCTAACAAAAAATGCCTAGGTATTTTACCTATTGCTTGTAATACTTTTTCGTCTTTTATTCCTTTGGTACATAATTCTTCTACTAATTTTTTCCTCCATCCCTGATGCTTGGGACTATCTACATGTGTAATCATCGTTGCTGCGTAAAATTACAAATTAATCTAAAGATAAAAAAGCATAATTTCCGGATAATAATAATTAGATATAATGATTAAATAAATGAATTGAATTATTGTTCACTATCCAAATACATTGTCAACTCAATCCCTATTCCGTAAGTAGCTAATAAACTAATAAAATCTGGTTCAAAATAGGTTGACTGATGCCACTTCATTTTATTAGCGATGCCAAAATCAAAATTGAAATACTCAACTTCACTATTGTTTTTAATTGCAATTAAATCTTCCTTATTTATTAATATAAATGCTATTACATCTTCTTTCTGCTTTTCAAAATCATCAAAATCAGCATCGCTTGCTAAAAATGAAACTACAGAATAAGTCATGATTTGTCCTTCGGGTTTTTTAATTGCCCTTGGCTCACCTTTATTTTTTATTTTGTAAGGTTTCATTTTTATGGCACTTAATAAAGTAATCGTATCCAAATCTTTTCCAATTACAAGTAAATTACATCCCATAATTAAATACAAAAATAGAGTTTTTATTTGTTGACTTAACCAACATCGTATTTAACCTCTATTTCAATGCTAATTTCATTTACCGAATTGTATTTTATTTTTTGATTTTTCAAATATCAATTAAATCCGATAACACTATTCTAATACAACTAATCAAGGTAACTATCCCTTGTGCATGATAGTACAATTTTAATATCCCCATAAAGCAAATACAATCGCTTCCTGACTTATATTTGTAGTTTAATTATTATATATAAACAATGTATCAAATAAAATTTGGAACCGATGGTTGGCGCGAAATTATTGCCAAAGATTTTACAACTGCTAATGTAGCACGCGTTACAGAAGCGGTGTGCCTTTGGCTAAAAACGAAACAAGAAAATAATACCATTATTATAGGCCACGATTGCCGCTTTGCTGGAGAACTATTTACAGAAACTGCCATTAAAGTATTTTGTGCACATGGCATTAAAGTTATCAGCCATCACGGTTTTGTAAGTACACCAATGATTAGCTTTGGTGCATTGCAATACAAGGCGCAACAAGGTGTGGTAATTACTGCAAGCCACAATCCACCTGCATATAGTGGCTATAAACTAAAAAGCGAAAATGGAGGTCCTACTCCACCATCTCAAATAGCAGAAGTAGAAAAATTTATTCCTAATCATGATGTGGCTGTAACTGGCGACCTTGCAGAACTTGAAAAAAGTGGCATGCTGCGTTATGTAGATTTGGAACAAGACTATATCGATTATTTATACAGCAAATTTGATATTGCAGCCTTGGCAGATAGCAGATTTCAATTAGCCTACGATGCAATGTTTGGCGCAGGGCAAAATGTAATGCGCAGATTATTTCCAAAAGCCGTATTGCTGCATTGCGAAAGAAATCCTTTGTCCAACAATACTCCTCCAGAGCCTTTGCACAAAAATTTATTGGAGCTAAGCGAAACGATTGCAAAAACTCCTGAGCTAAAATTTGGTTTGGCTAATGATGGAGATGCAGATAGAATTGCTTTGTATGATGAAGATGGCACTTATGTAGATAGTCATCATATCATATTATTATTGATTCATTATTTATTTAAATATAAAAACATGACTGGCAAAGTAGCCATTGCTGCAAGCACTACTTTGCGCGTCAATAAACTTTGCAAAATTTATGGTTTGGAATGCGAGGTAACACCAATTGGCTTTAAATACATTTCCGAAATTATGAACAACGAAGATGTATTGGTTGGTGGCGAAGAAAGCGGCGGCATTAGCATAAAAGGGCATATACCAGAAAGAGATGGCATTTACGATGGATTGGTGCTTTGGGAATTTGTGCATCAAACCGGTAAAAGTTTAAAAGAATTGTGTCAAGAAATTTATGAAATAGTAGGCAAATTCTTTTATCACCGCGATGATTTATTGCTGAAAGAAGAACAAAAATTGCACGCTGTAGAAGTGTGTAAAAATGGCATTGATGCATTTGGCAATTTTAAAGTAACAGATACGCTTAACATAGATGGCTTTAAATATATGTTAGAAAATGATTGTTGGTGTATGGTGCGTGCTAGCGGCACAGAGCCTGTATTGCGCATATATGCAGAAGGAAACAACCAAGAAGAATGCATGCAAATAATAGCTGCTGTAAAAACTAAATTGGGTTTATAAATGTATCACGGGTATGAACTCCAAAACAGTCCCGACATTTTTAGTCAGGATGGAAACAAAAAAGGAATAGGGGCAGAGACTCTAAGTATTAAACCCTCCGATAGCTCGTTCCTCGCATCGGGATTGAAAAATCTAACATTCGTTCCTCATGTTGATTTTTCTAATAAATCTATTGTTTTAATCTTTGTTTTTTTGTGGTGCAATACTTTTTTATCTGCGCAACAAAAAGATAGTAATACCACAAAAGAACATCTAAAATCTTTTTGTGGTAGCGATACCACCAACGCAACAGAATTTTACAAAAGAGCTATTGCTATTCCGCATACACTAAATAAAAGCAGATATAAAGCGGTGGCTATTGGCAGCGGTACAATATGGGCAGGCACATTAATTTTTTTAAACAACGAATGGTATAGTCAATATCCAAAAAGTAAGTTTCATACATTTAATGATAATGGAGAATGGCAACAAATGGACAAAGTGGGGCATATATATAGTGCCTATTTGGGTTCAAAATTATTTTCTACATTTTTTAGATGGACTGGTTTATCCGAAAAAAAGAGTGTTTTAATTGGCGCTGGTGGCGGTTTGGCATACCAAACTATCATAGAAATATTGGATGGGCATAGCCAAAAATGGGGCTTTAGTTGGGGCGATATGGGCATGAATACATTGGGCTGCGGTATATATGCTAGCCAACAATTGTTGTGGCACGAGCAACGCATCAAAATAAAGTATAGCTGGCATTTACAATACTATAAAGAAGTAGAATTGCTAAGAAGAGCAAATGATTTGTATGGCAGAACAGATGCAGAAAGATGCTTGAAAGATTATAATGCACAAACTTATTGGCTGAGTTGTAATATCCGAAGCTTTGCACCTGCTAGCAAATGGCCAAAATGGTTAAATATAGCTGTAGGTTATGGCGCACAAAATATGTATGGTGGCTATACCAATACCTGGACCGATGATGCCAATGTATTTCACAACAGAACAGACATTCCAAGGTATAGGCAATATTACGTAGCGCCAGACATAGACTTTAGTAAAATACCTTGGAAAAGTAAATTTTTAAAAGATTTTTTTAAGATTGTAAATTTAAAAGCTCCATTGCCTAGCCTAGAATATAATTCTTTGGGACAGTGGCGATTGAATGCAATACATTTTTAGTGCTTGCAATACACCTTTAATTAGCATTTTTCAACAATTAAAATAAAGGAATATTACCAATAAAAAAATTTGGATAAAAGGGTAGGACTATTTTTAATTTATCATCTGTATTATTACATAAATATCCCTACCTTTGCTTCAACCAAAAATATTAAATGGCACAAAAACCTAGAACTTTTAGAGGTAGAGTTATCAAAGAAAACGAACACCGCATCAATGCATATATCACAGCTCCTGAGGTACGCTTAGTGGGTGATAATGTAGAACCAAACTTATATAGCCTTGCAGATGCATTAAAAATTGCAGATGATCTAGGGGTGGATCTTGTAGAAATTTCTAATAATTCTGCACCTCCTATTTGCCGTTGTGTAGATTACAATAAATTTCTTTACGAAAAAAAGAAAAAAGATAAAGAAGTAAAAGCAGCTGCGGTAAAAAGCGAAATGAAAGAAATCCGTTTTACACCAAATACAGATGACCATGACTTTGACTTTAAATCTAAGCATGCAGAAAACTTTTTGAAAGAAGGCGACAAAGTGAAAGCTTATGTGCAATTCAAGGGTCGTGCTATTATGTTTAAAGAGCGCGGAGAATTAATACTTTTAAAATTTTCTGAGCGCCTTGCAGAGTTTGGACAATTAGAAGGAATGCCTAAATTAGAAGGTAAAAGAATGCACGTACTAATTGCACCTAAGAAAAAGAAATAAAAAATCGAATAACAATATTTACAAAACCACTAAAGAAATTTAGTGGTTTTTTTATGAGTTGACTTTAACTATTTACCTATCCAACTACTTCTCCCTCCAAATCATAATCGTAAGCTTTAGTAATTTTCACCATTACAAAATCGCCGGGGTTTAGTTTTGTTTTGCTTTTTACAATCACTTCATTATCTACTTCTACACTATCAAACTCAGTGCGGCCCAAATATTTTCCAGCTTCTTTTTTATCGATAATTACCTTTAAAGTTTGTCCTACTTTTTCTAAATTTTTTTCATAACTAATGTCTTGCTGAAAATCCATAATTTCTTGAGCACGGCGTTCTTTTTCTTTGGCAGACACATTATCTTTCAAATCATGTGCACTTGTGTTTTCTTCGTGACTGTAAGTAAATACTCCCACTCTATCAAAGCGCACTTCTGCTAAAAAATCTTTTACTTCCTGAATGTCTTTTTTAGTTTCACCTGGATAGCCAGCTATTAATGTGGTTCGCAAACAAATATCTGGCAAAATGCTTTTTATTTCATGAATCAAATCGAGCATTTCTTTTTTGGTAATTTGCCTACGCATACTGTCTAGCATTTTATCGCTAGCATGCTGCAAAGGCATATCTAAATAATTACAAACTTTTGGATGCTTCTTTATAGCATGAATAATATCTAAAGGAAATTTACTTGGATAAGCATAGTGCATTCTTATCCATTCTATGCCTTCAATTTTTACAAGCTCATCTAGTAATTTTGCTAAGGCTCTTTCTTTATAAATATCTAAGCCATAATAAGTCAATTCTTGCGCAATTAGCATTATTTCTTTTACACCTTTCTGCGCTAATAATTTGGCTTCAGTTACTAAATCTTCTATGGTTTTGCTCACATGCTTGCCACGCATTAATGGTATTGCACAAAAGCTACAAGTGCGGTTACAACCTTCGCTAATTTTTAAATATGCATAATGCTGAGGTGTGCTAAGCATCCTCTCGCCTACTAACTCTGTTTTATAATCTGCTTCAAAACGCTTTAATATTTGTGGTATTTCTAATGTGCCAAAAAATCCATCTACATCAGGCATTTCAGCCTCTAAACTATCGCGATATCTTTCGCTAAGGCAACCCATCACATATACTTTATCTAGCTTACCTTGTTTTTTAAAATCTAAGTGCTCTAAAATTGTATTTACACTTTCTTCTTTGGCTTTATCTATAAATCCACAGGTGTTAATGATAGAAATATTATAATCCAACGCTTCACTTTCGTGCCCAACACTTACACCATTTGCATGTAATTGCCCACTTAGCACCTCACTATCTACCATATTTTTAGAGCATCCAAGTGTAGTTATATTAACGCGGTCTTTGGTAAGTGTTTTTGATTTCATAAATTAATAATGCTGTTATAAAATTATTTTTCTTTCAAACTAAATAAACTATCTACAAATTCTGCTTTATTGAAAATTTGTAGGTCATTCATTTTTTCGCCAATACCTATATATTTTACAGGTATTTTAAATTGGTTCGCTATGGCAAGCACTACACCACCTTTTGCAGTTCCATCCAATTTGGTAACTGCAATACTTGTAACTTCTGTAGCTGCTGTAAATTGTTTTGCTTGCTCAATAGCATTTTGCCCAGTGCTACCATCCAATACAAGCAGAACTTCATGTGGTGCATCTGGAATTACTTTTTGAATGACGCGTTTAATTTTGCTTAGTTCATCCATCAAATGGCTTTTGTTGTGCAACCTTCCTGCAGTGTCAATGATTATCACATCGCTACCTTTTGCTACACCACTATTTACAGTATCAAAGGCTACACTTGCAGGGTCGCTACCCATATCTTTTTTTACAATATCTACACTTACTCTATCTGCCCAAAGGCTCAATTGCTCTACAGCTGCAGCGCGGAAAGTATCAGCTGCACCAAGTAATACTTGCTTGCCTCTCCATTTGAAATTATTTGCTAATTTTCCAATAGTAGTTGTTTTGCCCACACCATTTACACCTACTACTAATATCACATAAGGTTTTGTGCCATTTGGTGTTTGAAAATTCTGATACTCTAAATTCGGAGCATCTGTAAGCATGTTCATTATTTCTTCTTGCAAAATAGTATTTAATTCTGCGGTACCTATATATTTATCTTTAGCTACTCTATCTTCAATGCGTTTAATAATTTCTATAGTGGTAGTAACACCTACATCAGCACCCACAAGCGCTTCTTCCAAACTATCCAATACTTCAGCATCTACTTGGCTTTTACCAGCAATAGCTTTCGTAAGTTTACTAAAAAAGCCTTGTTTGGTTTTTTCTAAACCCTCATTTAGTACTTCTTTAGCTTCTTCTTGTTCTTTATTTCTTTTAAATAGCTTATCAAAAAATCCCATTTTGTAGATTGAAAATTGTTATAAATGAAAAAAAGCTGCTCGCACAAATTGTCAGAACAGCTTTTAGAAAGTTGAAATTGTAAAAATTATTTTGCTTTCAAGAAATCATTTACTTTATCCTTGTAAATAATTTGCTCCTTAAAAGTATATGCACCTGTTTTAGGGCTACGCACAGCGCGGATTACTTTAGTCCAGTTTTTAGACTCTAATGCTGCTTTTGGATCTTTCTTTTGTGCGGTTTTTGCTGCTTTTGCCATTGTATATTATTTTTTAATTTTTCACACGTTGCAAATTGTGTGGAGGTTTGTAAATGTGTTCACTTTTATTTTAGTACTAAAAAATGAAGCACTAAAACAAGAGTTTATTTATTTAATTTCTTTATGAACAGTTACCTTTTTCATAATAGGGTTAAACTTCTTAAGCTCTAAGCGCTCAGGAGTGTTCTTTTTGTTTTTGGTAGAGATGTAGCGACTAGTGCCAGCTAAGCCTGTAGCTTTATGCTCTGTGCACTCTAATATCACTTGTACTCTATTTCCTTTTTTTGCCATTGTATTTGCTATTTAATAATATTGATTGAATTAGATTTTGCTTCCAGCTGCACGCATAGCTTTTACAGTTTCATGCAAACCATTTTTGTTAATAGTGCGAATTACATCAGCACATAATTTAATTGTAATCCAACGATCTTCTTCTGCATAGAAAAAGCGTTTTACTTGCAAATTTGGTAAAAATCTGCGCTTAGATTTCTTGTTAGAGAAACTTACTTTGTGACCAACCATTGGTCTTTTACCGGTTACCTGACATACACGAGCCATAAAAAATATCTTTAAATTTTGGGATTGCAAAAGTATGCATCTATTATTAGAAAACAAAAACTTTCACTATTTTTTTTAAATTAATGCACATATTTACGCTAATAAGTTGCAAACGAATGTGAAATTCAAATAATTAGCAATAAAAATCTAACTATTTTGCCTAAACTAATTCTGGTAACACCTGATGAAATAAATTATTTAAGCCCAAAGTAGAGCCTGTAATAATAAAGCCTTCTCCATGCTTTACACCAATTCTTTTACCCATTGTATAAGAGCGAGCTTCTAAACTTTGCAAAAAGCCTTGCGTAGAAATATATGTTTTAGGCCCATCAAAATCTGTGCTGTAAAACTGGGTTTTAAAACTTTCGATTGCTGCAATTTTTACAGAAAAACTATTGCTCACATCTACCACAAAACTAGGCTCTATAAAAGTATCTTGTATGTAATGAAACATTCTTTTGGGGCGCCAAGGTTTTTGCATTTCGCCATTATCCGTAGTTACTATTTTTATTAAGCCACTTAAGAAACATGCATCTTTTACTAGCTGCGCACCTTTGCCATGGTCTGGATGCCTATCATAAGGCGCATTCATGAATATAATTTCTGGTTGATATTTTCTGATAGCGGTAATTACTTTCCATTGATGGTCTTTATCATTTTTAAAGAACCCATCTTCCATATCTAAATTTTCTCGAGCATGCAAACCTATAATAGCAGATGAATGTTTGGTTTCTTCATTTCTAGTATCTACCGTGCCCCTAGAGCCCAACTCTCCCCTCGTTAAATCTATTACACCTACTTTGTAACCTGCTTGAATATGACTATGCAAAGTGCCACTACAAGCTAGTTCCACATCATCCGGATGAGCCCCAAATGCTAATATATCTAATTTCATAAAATATTTTGAATGGTTTGAATCACAAATGTATTGCAGGCATGCCATATGATTTGCTATTTTATTTCAGGAAAATAAACATCAAATTCTTTCTGCCACAAAATGTCCTGATGCTTCAATTTCTCTTACAATACTTTCTATTCTCGCATCTTTACCATTGGGATCGTAGATGGTTTTTAAATTATGATCAAACAAATATGCAACTCCTTGCCACAAAGATGCCTGAAAACCACCTTTTAAATTTTTTACAATATCAAAGACACTTTTGCCTGTTTGCCGATTAATTAGTTTTACCAAAATTTGACCTTGCGTAATGGTCAGGTCAGTTAACTCTGCTTTAAACCTTTTATTTAAAGCAGCTTCGCGCCACTCTTTGTATTGTGCCTTCGCTTCTTTGGAATATATTTTACCAAACACGCTATCAATATCATGCATTACATAAGCCGCCATTATTGCATAAGGATATACTTTTCTTACATTGTATTTTAGTGTTTCATATTCTCTATCATACTCCCCACTTTTTTTTCTGCGCCTTTCAACTACCAACCATCCAGGGGCTTGTGCTTTTACAAACACAGGATTAATCCATATATATGGTAGCGTATCGCCATTTACTACATAGCCTGATACTAAAATAGTATCGTACTTACCTGGTGGATGTTGAGCATTGGCAGTTTGTGTAAACAAACAATAAATGCCTACAAAAAACAGAAAAAATATTTTATTTTTTATATTGATAGGTTAAAAATAGGAATGCTTTACCATCTAAAAAATAATAGGTTCAATTATTTTCTTAATATTTGCATAAAAATGAAAAGCTATCGCGAAATTTTAGAGATTATCAAGCAGCAAATCAACGCAATTTATGATTCTTCTGAAGCAGAGAATATTGCTTGGCGACTGATGGAGTTTATTATTAAAAAAAATAAATTAGAGATAATTGTAAATAAAGAAATGGTAAGTGATGAACAAGAAACTGAATTTTCAAAAGCAATTATTCAACTGCAAAATAATATTCCCATTCAATATATTACAGGCACAGAGTATTTTTACGGATTATCATTCAAGGTAAATAATGCCGTATTAATACCTAGACCAGAAACTGAAGAATTGGTAGACTTAATTATTAAAGAAAATACACTCGACAATTTAAGTTTAATAGACATTGGTACAGGCAGTGGTTGCATTCCTATTTCTATCTTTTCCAAAAGAAAATCTTGGCAAATTTCCGCGATAGATATCAGCAAAAATGCTTTAGCTATAGCAAGTGAAAATGCGAAAATACATCATGCAAAAATTGAATTGATAGAAATAGATATATTAAATCATAAGAGTAATTTAGCACCTAAGTTTCATATTATAGTAAGTAATCCACCATATATTTTATTTTCAGAAAAAAAAGATATGCGTAATAATGTAATACAGCATGAACCTTCCGAAGCATTATTTGTTACCAATAATGATCCTTTGCAATTTTATAAAGCTATTATTCAATTTGCAGTAAAAACATTACTACCATCAGGAAAATTATATTTTGAATGCAATGAGCAATTTGCGGAGGAGGTTATACTTTTATTACAAGAAAATAATTTTACAAAATGCAGGTTAGTCAAAGACCTACAAAACAAAAAAAGAATGGCTTTTGGGCAACAACAATAAACACATTTTCAGAAATCACAGGGTATATACCCTAAAGTAGAATTCTAAAAACAAAATCGGAATCGCACCAATGATACTATCGGTACAAGTTATTAACCCTTCCGATGGCTTCCTGCCTTATCATCGGGATTGAAAAATATAACATTCGTTCCTCATGTTGATTTTTCTAATAAAAAAGCGTATTAGAAATTTCTAATACGCTTTGCTAAAATATTATTTGAAAAATTAAGCTATGTTCATTAACTCTAATTCAAATGTTAAATCTTCGCCAGCTAATGGATGATTTGCATCTAATGTAATTGTATCCTCCGTTAAGTCTATAACTAATACAGGAATTACTTGACCATTTTCGTCGGTCAAGTGCATTTCCATGCCTATTTCCGGCTTCATATCAGCAGGCACTTCTGTGCGAGGTAAAGTGATTTTCATCTCGTCGTTTAGTTCGCCATAAGCTTCTAAACAAGGGATATTGATTGTTTTTTTATCCCCTACTTTCATATCTATAACTCCTTTTTCGAAACCAGGAATTACTCTTCCTTCTCCTACTTTAAATTCCAATGGTTCGCTGCCTTCGCTAGAGTCGAATAATGTTCCATCGCTTAATGTTCCTTTGTAGTGCACTTGTATAGTGTCGCCATTTTTTACTTGCATTTTATTTATATTGTTTTAATGTTGCTATATAATTA
>Ga0304730_1002082_pt1 | contig 14576 bp, 26 predicted proteins | sample M_130628_MF_Meta_FD_190474 | JGI IMG/M metagenome (GOLD analysis project Ga0304730, IMG submission 190474) | Freshwater microbial communities from Lake Montjoie, Canada to study carbon cycling - M_130628_MF_MetaG (v2) (version 2) | ecosystem: Environmental > Aquatic > Freshwater > Lake | place...
GCCGTTCACGCTGTTAAATAGCTGAACGGCTTTTGTTTTGATAAACTTTGAATTGAAAAATGACTGAAAAATTAAATTAAAGCATGGAATATTTTACACAACAACCCAAAATAAATTTATCTCTACTTCTATTAATTAAAAATATTTCTATATCAGGGTTCATTTTTATATCTTTAAAATCATCTAATTCAACGCTAAAAAACCCATTTAATAAATTTGATTTTGCAATAATATAAACGGGGTTTTTCCAACCGTGTTCTTCATTAAATTTTACTAACTTATTAAAAGCGTTCGAACAATATTTTTCATTTTCAATTTGATTTTTCATTGTTTTTTTTTTAGGTTTAAAAAATTACTTTACTCCATTGCTCCGCCATTGCGTTTGCGATTCCTTCAAAGGTTTTGCTTCTTGCTTTCCGGCGTTCTTCTTTAGGTAGTTTCAAGGTTTCAAAATGCAACTTACTATCAGTTCGACCGGATTTGTGAAAAATAATATCTGGCGGTACTATATTTGTCGGTTTCAAATTTGGAAGTTTTTCAAGCCATAAACATGTTGATTTTCTTTCTGCATCTCCAAATTGATAAGGTTGTATAATTTGATTTGGTTTTCTATACAAACGGCTCATTATTCCGATAGGGTTTTCGATTGCTTTGTATTTTATTTTTGTCTCAACTATTTTAAGAAAAAATTCGACTGCTTTTTTTCTATCTTCATGTATTGTAGGAAACCTTTCGGCATATTCCGGCTTATAATATTTATTAGCTGCAACAGTTAGACGCGTGCATTCGGGATGAAAAATTCCTACCTCTGGTTTAATTAATTTAATTGCTTCGAAAACATCAATTTGTAAGTGCCATTCTGGATGACCACCACTTGCCGGCAATAAATCACATGAATATGCTTCAAAACCTAATTTTCTAAATGCCTTACATACCGTTTGACTTTCTTCGCATCCTATTAATATTTTCATTGTTTTTTGTTTTTAAGATTATTGTTTTTCTAAATTTTAAGTTTGACCTCCCTTACCCCGGCTCGCTCGCAAGCTTCGAGATAAGCAGGGAAAAAACTTGACCAATTAAATTTATCAAAAGTTCTGAAGTAAGAAAACCAATCATTTTCTTTTAGTCTATCTTTTGAAATTATAATTCCTTCTTTTGTTTCTTCAAGGTTTCCGGCTTCATCTACCAACCACGCCCCGGATTTAAACGGCTTGTGCATGATAAATAATTTTATACGTTTCTTGATAGTGTTTTTTATAATTTGCCATCACCGCAACGGGTAAACCGTCCGCTATTGGTTTACGCATCGGAATAATTCGGATAAATTCCATATCTATTACTCGGTCGGCTGTTTTCATTTGATAATCTACATAAGCCGACAAATTAGCATCTACCACGTTAATACACCGCTCAAATTCAAGTTTTTTATTGAGCCAAGAAATTTCGTAGGCAATATCTTGTTTAAAATAGTCAATACCTTTTGCCCGGAGGGTATCAGAACAACCCCATAAATGACCCGTTATTTTTCGGCTTTCAAATTCTATCGGTTTTATATTTTCAAACTCGAAAACTTCCCCGTTTACGGTTTCGGTTTTTTTAGTTACAATTACATCTTTGCCGTCTTTCTTTACTATGGTTTCACCCTTTAAAAGTGCTTTTTTACCGTCCTTTGTTACGTATTTCGTTATGTAAGCCGTTACGCTTGAAATATTATTGATAGACTTAATTTCTGTACTAGGAGGGTTTTTATAATTTTCTTTCTTTGCTGTTGTGTATGCGTTTAATAATACCTTTTCAGCAATTTTAACCAATTCGCCACGACTAACTTTTTTCTTCGTGGCTTTCCATTTTAGCAAAAGTTTTTTTAGTTCTTCGAGCGTGTCCGGCTTTACGTGTCCGGTCTTGTAGGCTTGTTTACAAATTTTTTCAAGGCTTGAAACTTTCGTTTCTATTTCTTCACGCGTTGAAGTGTAACCGTAGCGAAATTTGAATTTTTTCATTTGAGCGTATCTATCTACATACCCCAAACGGTTTGCGGTTTTATTCCATTTTCTACGTATTTCGCCAAAAGGAACGTATTTATCTATTAAAATATGAAAGTGTATATTACCATTTAATTGCGATTCAGCACGCCAAAAATAGGCTGTTACGGCAAAAGTTTTGCGTAAATATTCTATAAAAGGGTCGAGACATTCATTTTTAATTTTTTGGTCTGTGTGTATTTGCTTGCTCGGTAGTGTAAGCGTTACGAAAGTAGGATAAACTATACTTGAATCAACTTTTAAAGGGTTTTTCAAGCCGTTTGTGTATTTGAGCGACAAAAGCCAATTATCTAACCGCTTTTTGATGGTTCGCTTTGTGGCATCGCTCAAATAGCCGTTATATTGCCCGTCCTTATCATTTTCTTGAATTAAATTTTCTTTTGCGTTTGTATTATGAAGCTGACCGGAGAGATACGACCTTCGTATTTGTAGGCAATGTGGTTTTAAAGTTGCGATGTGTGCAAACTCGTAAGTTCTTAAATTTTCCATATTGACGTAAATTATTGATATTGTGATAGTTAGGCACTAAAAAGGGAAGAACCGACGTAAGGATAAACGAATATTAGTAACTTCGTTACGCCGGTTCTATTTTAACCCGTTCGGGTATTTGTTCGGGTATTGTTTTAACGTTCGGCACGGGCTTTGTTTTCGGGGTTTCGTCGCATACTATACAAGGAAAACCCCGTAATTTTTTACATTGATGACCGCATAGTAAAGTCATAATCTTGATTGTAAATTAATTTCCATCATTTTGATACCTAAATAATTACGGGCTGAATTAATAGCCATTGAGGGAACTTTGTCTTTTACAGACATGTGAAAAAGTAATTGCTCAAAAGTTTCTTTGAGCAACATGTTTTCTTTTTGCAGTTGCGGAAATTGTTCCGCCATTTGGACTATTGCCGTACCGGCTTTTTTGTCTCTTTCGTTTTCTGTTTGCACCCTTTCTAAGCCGTACCGGGTGAGGGCTTCCAAGGTTTTTTTGTTTATTTCCATGCTGTTGTAATTTTATACATTGTTGATTGAATAATATTTTCAACGGTTTCAACCTTTTTTAAAAGGGTTTGAATCTCGTTTATTTTAGCAATGTTTTGTTCGTTTTGTTCTGTTAGATTTTCGGCAATTTCTAAGGCTTTGAACATATCCAAAACTATGTTTTTTTGTTCATTTACTGACAAATAAGAACCGTTATTTAACTTATCAAGGTAATTGAACAAATACATTTTTGAAGCAACCGAAAAGGCTAAAAAATCACTTTTACGGTTGTTTTCCATAGAAAAAAGCGTTTATTTCTTGTTTATAGAACCGATTACAAAACAGATATAAGAACACCAAGCCCGATAATAAGGCAAGCAAAAACAAGCAACCCAAAAGGCTAAAAATAAAGATTATAAAAATGATTCTCATAGTTCGGCAACGGTTAAAATGAAATCTTTACCCCCAGCCGTAAACATCTCTTGTTTTACAATTTTGCGTTCTGAAACCGAGAGAGGGAACGACATACCAAAAACCAAATGAGCCGAATGGAAAAACGCAATCGGTACTTTTGTAATATTTACTTTGCTGTGTACGTCTCGGAATGTTCTCCCCAAATTTGTAGAATCACCGCCTAATTTTTCAATCCGTGTTTTGGCTACATCAATGAATTTTTGTTTTGTTAGCTTGTCAGCTTTGTAGTAAGCTTCGCCGATTAGGTTAAAAGGTCGTTTGTTTTGACCAAAAAAAGTTTTGTTTTCTGTAACAATAGTTTGCATTTTATTCGTTTATTTGTTGTCATTAATCAATTATATGACAAAAGTAAAACTTTAGTTCACAATAAAAAATTTTTTATTACAATTTTAATATTTAATTCCATGGACTACGAAAAACTAAAAATCAAAATCAAAATTTTACTTGCAGAAAAAGGTACTAGCGAATCTAAAATGTGTGAAGAAATAGGAGTAACACGCGAAGGATATTCAAAAAGTTTTAGAGTAAAATCTATAAATGTTAATACTCTTCAAAGTGTAGCTAATTATTTAGGTGTTCCTTTGTGGCATTTATTAGGAGACACAAAAACTAATATTTCAACCGAAAACGAAGATTATAAAACAAAATATTTTCAAGCGGTTGAGTTTATCGCTCAAAAATTGGGGAGTATGCCAAATTTTAAGTTTGTTAGTAATGTAGCTATATGTTTCAGACTTTTTTTTGTGGTTTACTAACATATTTACTAACATAGTGCAAGGTATTTCTTTGTAATTAGCTTAATATTAGTATTTTAAGGGGTTTATTTGTTCCACGGCTCCGGGTACTTATAAAAGCTAATTACAAAAAACACCTTATTTTCAAGGTGTTTTTTTATGTTTTTCTATTAAATAACTCTTTTTTTTATCTCACTCACACTATTGGCACTAACATTGTTTTAAGAGCTTTATTTACAATTTTTAAATAAATTTAATGGAAACAATTTTAAATACTATGAAATGGATTTATGCTTTTATATCCGCAAAAATGATGGTACCAACAAACAGGGGCAAACGGCTATTTATTGCACTATAACGGTGAACGGGGTTTCCTCTGTTCCTTTCTCCACCGGTATAAAAGTAATTTCAACGAACTGGCTACCAAAGAAGAAAACAACAAACGACGAATTTAGCGACAATGTAAGGAGGGAACTAAATTTGATAGAAAACTTACTTAGAAAAATAAAAATCGATTTACAGGAAAATACAAACGGCTTAACAGCAAACGCCATAAAAGAAAGGTTTAAAGCGATACGAAGCTCCGCCACGGCTAAAAAGCCCAAATTAAAAGAACAGGTTTTGTTTTTAGATATTGCGAAAGTTTACATTCAAACAAAAATAAAAAAGGGGGCATCAATTCGAACCCAAAAAAATAATAATACCTATTTACATAACATTGAAAAATATTTAATTAAAAGCAAAATAAAGAACCTACCACCGCAAAAAATTGATTTTGAATTTATTGAAGAATTCAGCCTTTATTTTCAGCATGGTTTAGGAAATTCTCAAAATTATAATAATTGTCATATAGGCTTTATTACTTCCGTTTTAGATTTATGCGTTTTAAAAAAGCTTATAAAATATAATCCGCTTGTAAGTTTGAAATTAAAATATAATGATAAATTAGATAATAAAGGCTTATCAATTTCTGAACTTTTAGCACTTGAAAACGCAAAAGAATTAACAACCGACGAACAAAAAGCGATTGATATATTTTTATTTCTTTGCGGTTCCGGGTGTGATTATTGCGATTTTTTGAATCTTACAAATGAAAGTATTTTGAAGAAAGGAAATATTTTAATGCTCAACCACAAGAGACAAAAAACAGTTACTTACTTAAATGATAATTCGAGAACTGCCAAGCCTATTTTAAAAGAAAGTGCAATCAACATTTTAGAAAAATACGGAACTTTGGAACAAATCCCACGTTTTAAGCACTTACAGGACGTGAATTTTTTAATTCAAAGTGTAGCTAAGAAATTAGGAATAAAAACCCACCTAACCACCAAACGAGGGCGAAAAACGTTTACAAATATATCTATTAATCGAGAAATGCACACCGACGAACAAACAGCCTATCAATTAGGGCATAGTTCGACCAAACAGTTAAAACATTATCGAAGTTATGATGATGAAATTTTAAGTAATTTATTGAAGTAAAAACAAAAAAAATCGCCCGAATAGTGGAGCGATTTTTTTAATATCTTTTATCTACGTCAATAGATTTAACCAAATATACAAATTATTTTAATTCGGAAATCCAGCCGGCTAACTTTCTGAAACCTTGGTTTAATGTAAGTTGTTTTTTCTTCTTTTTTAATTTTGAGGGCTTAATATTTAATTTCTTCAATATATCTCTAGCTATCTTTTTTTGTTTTGGAACCGATTGCGAAAATATGTCATTTTTGCAAGTCGTTGTTATCAGCAATTTACCAAAATAGCGTTCTGGGTCTTGCTCAAAGTCTGTCATTTCTTCGATAATTTCAGCCGTTGAAAGTTCTTTTTTTAGAGACTTTAATAAGCAACTTTCATCTTCATTTTTGAAAGAATCTTTATTTTTTACAACTTTTGTTTTTTGTTCCTTTGCCCGGCTTGAAAAATAGGCGTTTAAATCTTTCCGGGTTGGGTAGTCAAGTGTAAAATCAATAATTCTTTCTATTACGTCGCTTTCTTCAAGGTTTTCAAATTGCGGTTCTCTTATTATTTCCGTTGCCAATTTATCAATTGCAATTCCACGTTCTGACAAATACAAAGATTTAATTGAACGCGTTAAACGGTTTTTGTCTCCAAAACGTAACCAACTTTTTTCAGTAATATTTTTACCCTTGTTTAATTTGTCCGCTATTTCGTCGGTTATTGTTTCAATTAGAATTTTCATTTCTTTTAATTGTTAAAATTGCTAATAATGCGATTGACCCATAAAGTAGAAAATTCCTTTTTTTTGGGCTTTCTGTTGTCGGGTTAATTACTCCGTTTACATTTATCCCAACGCTTGCGGTTCCGCTTGCGGTTCCGCTTGTTGTGGCTGTTGTTATGGCAATATAAAAAGGGTTTAATATTGTTGAACCTTCAAAATATTGACTATTACCCAAATAAATTACATTAGGGTTTTGACGTATATAATTATAAAAATATATTACTCCGTCTTGTAAGGTAATTCTTAAAGGGTTAATGCCGTAGTCTGTTATGGTGTCAGTTGCTGTTGATGTAAAACTTTGTTCCAAACCGGGCGAAACAAACCAAGCATTACAATCTAAATGGTAATATCCATTATTATCATAATTTTCAACGTCGAAAATTATTTCCCCTTTTTCACCGGCTTCAACTTTATTATAACAAGCGTATCCATTTATATCTTTTGCTGTTCCCCAAATTGTTGATGTGTTTTTTGAATCTCCTCTAAATATTAATTGATTGATTGGAACTTGATTTTCTGATAAATTATAAATAACAAAACAATATCTACCAATAGGCAAATCCATTGCCGAACCTAAAGGATGATTATTTGCACCATGAACGCCACCATTAGCAGAAAAGCGAACCGTTAATAATTCCGTTTTTTGTCCGTTTGTTACTCTCCAAAGCTGTATTAATGTACGCATACGCCAAGGCATATTTGTATTAGTTCCGGGAGTATTACCCCACATTATCGAACCGGTTGGTACATGTATATTCATTTTTTTATGTGTTTAAGTTCATTTTCAATTATTGAAATGCGTATTTCATGATTATCAGTTTTATCAATTACTTTTTCAATTCGTTTTAAAAACTGATTGCCCAAAAATCCTAAAGTAAGTGCAACCGGAACCGTACCCAATAAAGAATTAATAATTGTTTCCATTATTTTAAAAATAAAAAATAAATACCAGCCACCGAACCAACACGCCAGCACCAATTTTCTAAACGGCTTTTGATTAGTTTTTTACGGTTTGCTTTTAAATCAGTTTCTAAATTTTTATTAATTGATTGTATTTTCAAATTATAGGTCAAATAACTTTCTAAACTTATACTTTGCCGTATTGATATATTTTTTTGAGCCTTGTTGATTGCTTCCAAACCTTTTATTTTTTTTTCTTGATAGTATGATTTTTGTTTTACTAAATCATAATCTTTTAACTCTTTAACTATATAAGGGAGCCAAATTTGTATGCTATCTTTTCGGGTTTTTGTCGTATCTGTTTGAGAGAAACTTGTAAAGCTCGTCAGCATCAGTATTAAAAACACCCAATTCGACCCGTAAAGAATCAATTTCTTTGATTTTTTCATCAATGATTGAATCTTTTGTTTGTAGTATTTCAATATTTGAATTTTCATTGTTTATTTTTTCAATATTTTTTCCATTAATATTCTTACTATTTTTTTCAGTTGATTGGCAACAAGACCGAACCAACGAAAAACAACAAATGAAAAATATAATAACAATAATAAAAGCAATGCAAATACCTCTATTCCAATATTCATTTTTCATTTTGTTTATATTTTGTCTACATGATTAGCAATTATGTACGCCATTTCCACCGGTCTTTTTTTCCTCCAAACACCATCATTTTTATCTGCATCACGATACACATTTTTAGCCGTTGAAGTATTTCCACCGATAGAATAAAAATAATCGTCGTGCCATTCGTCTAAAATTTCAATATGTCCAATTGTGCCTGATCTAAAAACATATCCTATCAAATCGCCCGGCTGTGGTTTTTGCTTAATTACTGAATATTGAAAGTTTCTCCGCCACACGATACGTTTTGAATCTTGGAACCAATCCCGGGCACGGGGTGAATAATTGGGAGTATTAACACCGCAAATTTTAAAGATATAAGCAATAAAATAAGCACACCAAGGGTCGTTATACCCTTTTACAGTTTTGTTTAGGACTACGCTTCTGTAAATGTCTATTTTATGACCTTTGTTGTTTACTCCGTTTTCGGTTGTTCCTATTTCTAAGGTTGCTGTTTTTAATATGCATTCTCTTTTATTTTCTTGTGCTTTTGCCGAAAATACCAAACCGACCAACAAACACAAAGCCAAAACTATTTGAGAAAGGAATTTTAATTTTGCTTCCGCCGGGGCTTCCATAAATACCGATTTTAAAGAAATAGTATTCACTTTTTCATTTATGAGCGTCGCCAATATTGGAAAAAACTGATATAAGCAAAAAACTATAAAACCTATTCCTAACGATAAATTAACAATTTTACTGACCGGTTGCGTTATATAAGCTATTGAATCGGTTGTAATTTGAGACTCAAAACCACCCAAAGACGATTGCAAAAGCACTACAAAAAGGTAACAAAGAAACCCCACTATCGCAGAATTTTTTATCCAACTCCAGATTGTTTTTTTGTGTGTTTCTTCATCGTCTTGATGACGTTCGGCAAATTGCGAATTGTATGGATTTATGGCTTTTTTATCAATTATGTTTTTTAGTTCTAAGGCTTCAATCTTATATTTTTTGCTTATTTGGTCGAAACTAAGACCATCAAAGAAAAGCCCGTTGAGAATCTCTTTTTGTTGCCATATTTCAAGCTTATCAAATGTTTGCATACTATTTAATATTTATAAAAAAAGCCGTGTTTCGACGGCTTTTTTTTAGTTATATGATTTTACTTTTTACGCCTTTGGTGTTTCAAGCGTTAAAATTCTAGCTTCTAACGAACCGATTTTTGTATTTAGTTCTTTTACTGCATTAATTAGTAAAAGCGATAAATTAGATAAATCGACCGATAAAAAACCGTTTTCGTCGGCTGTTACCATCTCCGGGCAAACGGTTTGCAAATCTTGTGCTATTACTCCGTATTGCTGTTTGTCTGTGATGATTGCCGGATAATTTTCCGTAGGTGTGCCGGCTACTGCATTGTATTTGAATCTTTTCGGTTGAATCGCTAAAACCTTTTCAAGACCCGAAGCAAAAGAAAGTATTTCTTTTTTTAATCGAGAATCAGAAAGAGCAGCAAACGAACCGCCACCAATTTTACTAACTGTTCCGTCGGTTAAACATCTTATTATTTGTGTGCCTACCCCGGTAGTTGGAAAATATTCCAAATTCAAAATATTATTCATATTTATCCACCTATAAAAGCTGTTGTTTGTGCCTTTTAATGATAAAAATGAATAGTCATTAGTTCCATCTAGTCTTCCTTTTATTTGGAGGCTACCATATCCCACTTCTAACTGTGGAAAATCGCCTGTATCTCCTTTATCTCCTTTTGAGCCTTTTATTACTGCTTTAATATCCGCAACCGTTGCGGGCAATTCTGCATCTGTTAGAAATGTATTTTCCATATTTTTATATATTTTTTTTTTGTTAAAAATTTTTCTTAAAAAGATAGTAAGTAGGGGCAAAGCCCCGTTTTACTACTTTGTTCACCTCATTACTACGAATTTTTTTTCTTGATTACTAAGCCTAAACCAAGTAAACCAATTATATAAGCAAAAGCCATTTTTGAATTATTCGGGGTTCCGATTGCTGAAATATCTTTTAAGTAATCTAGAAATACTTTTGAACGGCTCAACAAAGCACTTTTATAATTTTCTTGATTGCCTGTAAAATATCCCGATTTTACGAACTCATCAGCGAAAGCGGTCAAATTATAACTTTGATTATAGGCATTTTTGTAACGGCTTGCCGTACTTATAAGCCATGCAAAATCATAAAAAGAATTTTGTACAGAACTATAAACCCGGTAAAATCCAGCCGAATCGCTTGTTTTGCGTTTATCGCTTCCGTTCCAAAACTCGGGGTTATAATAAGAACTTGCAGATAAACCAAAAAAGTTTTTATCGTTTGTAGCTGAAAAACTATCACCGTAGTTTGTTTCATAACTTGAAACCGCCAATATAACTGCCGGGTTTATATTAAAACGCTCACCGGCTTTAATTGCCACTTGTGCGTAAGCATCAAAGTATTGTTTTGCAGTCATATATACTTATCAATTACTCGTTTTGAAATGTACGAAAGTGCTAAAAATCCAAGTCCTTTATATACCCAAGATTTTATTTTTTCGTTTCTTTTTTCATTGTCGAAACTTGTAACGTCTCCGCCACGGTTTAAAATATTTCTTCTTATAATATCGTTGTCAGCGTCCGCCCATTCAAATAAATCTGTATCATGTTTTATAAAATAAGCGGTTCCATTTGCGTTTTGACACATCCACCATACTGAAGACCCCCGGAGTACATAACTGTAAATTTTTCCGACAATATCGCCAGCCACGAAATTATCAAAATCGGGTGCAATATCAGACGCAAAAGTTTTAGCTTTTACGCTTTCTTTTGCTAGTAGTGTTACCCCTATATAATCTGTCGCTAGATAATTCATTATAATAATTTTTGTGCAAAAGCAATCTGATTTTTAAACCTTTTTGGGTTTGTATCTATCGCTTTTAGTGATTTTTTAAAAAATTCGTTTGCTTCTTTTTCTCCAATACAATTTACAAACGACTTATAAAATTTTTGTAGTTCTTCGGGTGTCATGGTTTTAATCGTTTTCTTCTTCTTCTTCTTTTTCGTCGTCGTCGTCGTCGTCGTCGTCTGCTTGATTTTGTAAACTTTGCATTTTTAACAAAAACGCTTGACCTTTTTCATCTCCCATTAGGTCAGCAACTTTCTGCTGTACTATTGCGGAACCCATCAATGAGCTTGCTATCAGGGCATGAATAGGATTTATTTTTGACTTTTTACTTTTGTTAGTTTTGAGTTGTAAAATTGTCAAATTCAAACTATCAATTTGCCTTTGAAGTTTCAATTCTGTTTCCATTGCCCCTAATTTGTACATTAATTGTGCGTCATTGGTTTGTACATTGTGGCTTATTGTATTTACAGAACCCACCGAAAAAAAACGCGTGTACGGGTTTGCTTGACCGCCTATTTTCCAACCTTTTAGCTTGTAAGTTCCCGACGGTAATTTTCCCGAAACTTCGGTAAATCTTAAAACTGTATCTTTTGTATTTTTTTCTGAATTGAAACCTTCATATTTTTCTTTCCCGGCTATATCTTCCACCGCGAAAGCATGTAGTTCGTTTCGTTCTAAAAATTCTATAATTTCGTTTATGCTTTGAGGTGTCATATATTTGCATTTTAAGTAAACCCCTAATTTGTAAATAATCAAATTTACATTTCGGGGCTTCTTATTTATTATCGTGAAGCTTTTAACTTTTTGATTTTTTCAACTAGGCTTTTCTTTTTGCGTTTATCGCTTTCAACTTGAGCGTTATGTTTTTTTACTTCGCTAACTTTCTTATCGTATTTCTGCCATACTTCAAGGCTTGACGATTGTTTTGGGGCTCTCGGGAAACTTTTTTTCTTTTCCATGATTTCTATATCGAAATTTAAAATTTTATAAATTGGGGCAACAAAAGCCACTACTTTAATTATTATTAAAAAGTATTATCTTTTACTTTTTTTGCGTTTCATACCTTTACCACCAAGTAAAAGCGTTTTTTGTCCAAATAGGGCACCCGTTGCAATAGTTTTGCCGGTAATTGCATAGCTTAGCACTTCTACTATTGAACCGCCCAAAATAGCAGTACCCCAAGGGTCAGCATCCCAAGCTTTAGATACTCCGCCAAAAATACCGTCTTTTGTTTCGGTCATGGTTGTAAGGGTGTTCAAAATACTTTTTGCGTTTGCGTTTGTGTTTACCGTTCCGGTTAATGCTGTTTCAGTTGCTGTGCTTGTAATTAAGCCTAAACCTTGTTTAATCGTTGACACGTTTTGGCCTGGTGCCAACAAAGTAAATGGCTCAGCATATGGAGTACTTTGCTTCATTTGGTCGTTTACTAAAGCCGTCTCGAAATTATAATCAGCTCTTAGAAAATTAGAATTTGAAGTGTCTCTGATTGTCGCTAATTCGTCGTAAGAAGCAATTTTCGATAAAATTAAATAGCGTTGTTCTGCTGTTCCACCTGTCAAAACATTCTGGGTAATATAAGACTGAATTACCGCTTTATCTACGACGCGAAATTGTGTAACTCCGCCGGCTGTGGTTGGGTTTGTGATAAAATATTTACCTTCCCAACTTGCTAAAAATTGATTAAATCGGTTTCCGTTTGTGTCTATAACGGCAAAAACATTGGTTAAAATGACTGCTCTAGGCATAGTATTATTTATTTATTAATTTGAAAATTTTTTATTTTTTAGTTTTTTTTGAATTTGTAAAAAGTAAACCTAAACCCACCAACGCTAAACCAATAATTGGCACGTTTGACATTATCGGCGTGCCAGCAGGGTTTGTACTGGTGTCTGTTCCTGTTCCGGTTCCTGTTCCTGTTCCTGTTCCTGTTCCTGTTCCTGTTCCTTCTTTTGATGGTAAAACTCCACCATTAAGCACTTTTGTGTTTTCAATCCAACCCCGGGAGTTTTTCCCGAAATGTATAGCCGTTTCAAACAACGCCATAAATTCCCTTTTTTCTTCTCTAGTTGGTTTGTTTAATGTTCCGGGTATTGCTTGAAACATTTGATAAAATTCATTTGGCGAATCTGAAACAGTATTAAAAAAAGTTTTTACGCTGTTTTCAGAATCTAAAGTAATTTTATTAAATGTTCTTTTAAACCTTACTACCGACGGGGCAAAATTCCATTGAGTATATGCTAAATTGTCGTTATTGGTATAAATATACTGTGAGCGAAAACCGTCAATTTTTAAATAAATTACCCGGCTATAATTTTTTAATATTGGCAAACCCGATTTTACAGTATTTGAAACTTCAGAAAGATTATTTACGATTGAACCGTTATAATCATTTTTGGCTATTGATGATAAAATAGCATTATAAACCATTTTACCCACTTCTTTTACTACTGCTGTTAGCCATTCGTTATTTGTACTTTCCGCCCCGTTTTCCTTTGTTGTAATTACGGGCTTTGTTATTTCTTTTTCAATTTCTTTCTGCCAATCCGCTTTTGGTGTTCCGCTTCCTGTTTCTGCCATAATATTTTTTCAATAAAAAGGTTGAACGTTTTGGATTTCTAAATAAGTTGAACGGGCTGAACTTTGCGTAATTTCCCGGCTACGTTTGTTCGGGTTTCCTTTTATGATTTCCCAAATTTGAGCCACCAAATTAACTTGAACTTGTGCATTAATCGGAAAAGGAAAAACATTTGAAGCGGTGCCGGTTCCCGAAAAAGTAAATACTATTGGTTTACTGATAGTTTGAATAATATCTGTAATTGCTGAAATAAGATTTTGAATACTTACAACCGACTGAATTAAAATTTCTATTGAACCGTTTGAAGGTATCCGAAAAGAATCAACCACGTAAGCTTGACCGACTGTAACGCCTTTTGTTTGTACGTTCAAATTCAAAGAATTGATTTTAATTGACTTCGATTTTGTATTGGTAAACGTTACCGGAATATCAAAGTTAATTGTCCAAGCCGAAAAATTTAATTTGATATTACGGGGCAAATTAAAGGCAAATATTAAATCTTGTGCAGTTAAATAAAGCCGTGTAGCTTCATAACCGCCCCAAGCTAATAAACCAATTCCTATTTTTTGCCAAATTTTCATAATGTCAATTTTATTACTTTTCGACTACAAAACAGAACAAAAGTTTACATAATAAAAAGTTATGTTTACATTTATAGGGGAATAATTAACAAAATTCTTTAGACAAATAAACAAGTTATCAACATGCAAATAATGAAGTTTAACAAAACGGACATTTCGCAAAGTTTAGGTACTTCGATTGAAGAACTAAACAAAGACCTACCGGAAGAACTTAAAAAGCTATTAAATTGGAAGGAAGGAAAAAAACAAAGTTTCAGCCCGGCAAAAACAAAAATGATATTGCAACATTGGGGAAGTTATCGAGAGGTTAAAAACTTGCTTCAATCGTGCGTGTAATACGCATGCGTGTAATACGCGTGCGTGTATGATGATTGAAAAATAACTGCAAAATAAAGGCCGTTCACGCTGTTAAATAGCTGAACGGCTTTTGTTTTGATAAACTTTGAATTGAAAAATGACTGAAAAATTAAATTAAAGCATGGAATATTTTACACAACAACCCAAAATAAATTTATCTCTACT